>ERZ773113.1-NODE-1-length-162363-cov-7.462201_pt1 | contig 162363 bp, 189 predicted proteins | sample MGYA00580565_ERZ773113 | MGnify/ENA primary metagenome ERZ773113 (study PRJEB29015, sample SAMEA2737827) | human gut metagenome | biome: human gut; feature: human-associated habitat; material: faeces | place: China | collected 2012 ...
ATATTATAGCAGGTTCTCGTTCTGGTAAAGGTGTTATGACTATGAATATTTTGGCTAGTGCATTAGCTTCAGGTAAGCCTATTTTTTACTTAGACCGTAAACCAGATATGGCAAGTATGCTATACGATTTATCGGGGGGTAGTCAATTTATTGTAAATGGTGGTCTTTACAATGCAGATAATGATACTTTTAAACACTTTGACGAAAGTACTGGAGATGCTATGGAGGCTTGGAGAAACTCTATTTCTTACTTAGAGGAAAATCCACGAATTCTTGAGTTATTTGATGTATCTACAACATCTTATCAAGGTGTATTAGGTGATTATGTTTATTTCCGAGCATTTATGTTTGCATTAGGTATTTGTGTACTTCGTTCAAAACTTGCAGGAAAGTTTGATGACGTCAGAGATGATATCTTTAACGGTAATGATGGTATTGTTATTGTTGTAGATGAGTTAACTGGTTTCCAGAATAGTATAAGTAGACTATTATCTACTATTTCTAGTCCATTAGTTCAAAAGGCTTTGAATATGGGTGATGCTGGTGTAGTTTTGAATAAAAAAGCTGATATTATGGCTAAAATCAATGTAGCTCAATTGAAAGCAAATGAGGCTACAAAGGAGTCTGCTAAGATGGCTCAAGAAGCAGAAATTCAGAAATTACAACGTCAGTTAGACTCGTTAGTGGATGAGCAGTGCTTATATGCAGGTACTTTATTCAATAAAATTCGCTCAAGTTTTGCTACTTTAACCTCACAGAAGGTTGCAGGTTTTAAGAATAAGGAATATAATTATTCAGATATATTTGTTCTTGGTCAGTTCTTGGATGCAAATTATTATGCGTCATCATTAACTGCTAAGAATAAGGGTGCTTTATCATCAGTATTTTTCCCTTTGACCTCAGATAAGAGTGATTATTATGCAGCATATAAAGGTGCTGATATTGTTAGAAGTTTCCTTGAGGAACTTGGAGAGCTTGATTGGTTTTTGGGTAGAAATCCAGATTACAATTATGGTGGAAAGAATGAGGATGCTGAAGCAAAGAAGGTTACAGATATAGACGGTAACTGGGATTATGTTGGAATTCATACTTGTAATGAAATAAGAGGGGTAGATTCTTCTACATTTCATCATGTTTTATTTAAGCCTTATTTAGTTTTAAATACACATTATGAGAATGACCCACCTACAGAGATGAGTAAGAACCCAAACTATCAATATGTTACTCAGTGTGCTAATAGGGTTAATACAACAGCAGGTGGAGATGACCTATGGAGTACAGTAAGACTTAAACATTTGCGTGAAGATGCTAAGTCACAAGTTACTCCAGATAATCCTATGTATGATTGCCTTGAGGAAGGTATTGGATTTAAAGGTCTTGTTCGTGAGACTTTATTAACTACTAAAGAAGGTAAAGAAGCAGCTCAAGGTAATATGGATGATTACATCAAGGAAGTTCTTGGTAAGTCAGGCAAAATAGCAGATTATGTAGCTAGTAAAATGGGTGATTATTCTTGTTGGCAAGAACTAATTTATGATTTATCACCACAGGGGTTATTCAGTTTCGATGATATGATTACTGCTGTTATGGATGCTGACAAATATACTATGGAGTCACGGTTACCTTTATATGCTAAGTTAGGCTTGTTAGGCGATATGGCAAATAACGATTCAGGCTTAAATTCTTCAGAGTTTGGCAATCTTGATGATATGTATGGAGATGAGGAAGAATTTGGTAGCGAGGGGGTTGAGTCGAATGATTCAGAAAACACTTGGGGTAGTACACGGGAGTCTAACTTCGATGATGAGGGATTTGCATCAACTTCTACTGAAAATGATTTAGATGAGTTTTACAAGAGTGCAGAAGAGGAAATGAATGTTATTCAGCCTAGTCCTCAAGAAGTACAAAATACTAAGCCAGTTTTCACTGATAAGGATAGAGAAAATTATGCTTACCCTATAGTAACAATATTATTAGACCAGTTATCACAGTTTACTGGTAAGAATTTAAAGCCACTTGCACCTCAAATGATTGAGAATGCTAAAGCTTTGTTAAAGAATTTAGGTTATTAGGAGGTTGTAAAATGGCAGATATTAAGGATTATATAACTCAAGAAGATAATGAAGCTTTTACTAGAGGTCTTAATGGTTTAATTTCAACAGCTATGCAATCAGCAAGTTCCCCACAGGAACTTGTTGAGACTGTTGAGCAGAATACTTATGAAATAGAGTTATCTGGAGATGATTCTGCTGATGATTTTGATGAGGAACAAGAGGAAGAATTAGTAGCTCAGGAACGTCAGGCTTGTAGTGCAGTTCATGAAGATGGTACTGCGAAGAATGAGCAGGAGATTAAAGAAGAAGTATATGCAGGTGTAGAGGTTAAGAAAAATTGGAGAAAGATTATACCTTTCAGGGGTAGAGATACTCAGCCAGCCACCGAGGAAAAAATAGATGAAGTTGTAGATAATCAGCAAATATATGATGATATATCCAAAGGTTTATTTAACTTCGCTAAGAGAATTGAAACCGAGGAAATGCAGAAGCAGAAATCAGTAGCAGCCCAGAAGAAATGGACTGATATCCCTACTGCTTATAAGTCAGGTTGTTATACTGATGCACAAGGTAAAGAAGTGCAGATTAAGAAAGAGTTAGAAGCAGTTGATTGGGGTGAGGTTTTATCAAAGGAAGCTAATTCTACTGATGAAGCTGTTGAGCGTTTGAGAAGTTTCATTTCTTTCAGTATCAAGAAGAAATATGGTGGTTGGGGTAGGATTAAGTCTATTGTGGTAAGAAGTGAACAACTTATTATAAATGATACGATGTATGTTCCAGTTATTGAGAAAAAGCATATCAATTCAGATGTATTTCCAGTAGACACTTTGGATTATATTCAAAATGGCTGTATTGCACAGTTCTTTAATTGGGCTAATCTTAAGAAGATGTCAAACTTATATAGTTTAGACATTGATGATACTAATTTCTATACTTCTACTGTAGGTGCTGACATAGATGTAGGTAGACGTATTGGTGTAACTACTGTATTTAATATATGTGATAACTTAGATGTTTTAACTTTAGGCTCTGAAACAGTCACAAGGGAACAGTTAACTACTAAGGAGTCTGTACCTATTAAAGAGCAGGTTAATATCAGTAAACGATTTTGGAATTTTAACGATGGATATAAGTTAGATATATGTAAGGGTACAAATGGTTTACAGGATTTTACTTTAAATAACCTTAAGAATTACGCAACTAGTCGAGGTAATAAGGGTTTATTTAGATATTGTGTAGGTACGATGGCTAGAGCAACATTATTTGCAGGAGCAGGGGTAGCTAATCTAGCCAGCCATTTGGCTTGGGGAGTTAAAAATTTGTTCTCGACAGCTATGACTCCAGTTACCGAGGAAGACCTAACTCAATAATGTTTTGTAGGCGAGATTCTTATGGATTTCGCCTATTATATTTTGTAAATTGTTTGGAGGAAAATTTTATGGTTTCAAAATTAGTATCAAGTTTATGGGAAAATAAGGAGAGATTACATCTTATGGATGTAGTTCTTAATTCTAATCTTTTAGACTATAACTTTGTTGGTAGTACAAGCATTAATAGCGTGCTTAAGTTTATCGAAGACCATCCAGTTGATGTTATAGATATTAAGACACCTAATCATATCTATTCGATTGAGGTTAAAGACCTTGAAAGTTTTGCTGATGAAGCAGTTTATTATACGATTACTCTTAAAGGAGGTAAAGAGATTTGTCTACTGTAAATGGTAAATATGTTTGTCTTGATATAGATGGGGTAGTTTTAAATCTAATGCAAGGTATTCACTTATATCTTGAACCATTCGGATATAATTTTGATATTGATGGTATCAAAGCCTATAATTTCAAGTATGATACACTCGGTTTTGACAGAAAGATTATTTTTGAAGCATTAGGTAATGTAAAAAGTTTCGAGTTAGCACCTTTTTATGACGGAGCGGTTGACGCTGTTAAAAAATTACAAAATTTTGTTACAGTTAAGTCATATACGAAAATTTCTGAGGAGCCAGCTATTTATCAAAGACGTAAAAAACTATTGGAGTCACTTAAGTTAAAGGGTAAGCCTATCACAGCACCGAGTAAACCAGTCGATTTTTCAGCTGATGCTTTATTTGATGATTGTCTTGACGTACACCAGCAGTGGATTGAACAAGGTTCTAAGGCAAAGTTGTTTTTGATAGATAGACCTTATAATCAAAAGACAAATGAGAATATCGGAAGTCTTGATTGGTCACGAATTGTGCGTTGTAAAAATCTTGAAGAAGCTGTAGATTTCTATGTATCTGGACTAATCTAGGGGTAGCTCATGAAGGATTTTATTGGTACAGTTATACTAAAGTTTATAATGATATCTAGTTTTATATTACTGATGTTTGTATATTTACTAGATATATTTATTGTATTTGAGGAGATTGTTTATTATGTCTGTAAGTTTTTGTGCGAAAGCTATTTTGAAAGAAAGAGTAGCAGAAAATAACTGGACTTCTAGGGAAGTTACTATAAGTAGTGTTCAGGATATACGAGATGTTTTTAAACCTTATCAGGATGATGTTGAGCAGGTAAATCTCAGTTTAAATTCTAAAGTGTATTATTGTATTGGTTTTATGAAAGATGGGATAGAAGCGTCTGTAAAAGACCAAGATGATGATAAGCATTATATGTGTTCACCTTTATTGTTAGTTGAGTGCGATAGTGAGAAACCTGTAGATATTTCTGAAAAAATGTTAAATTCTATGGAAGAAACTATTGACTTTTACTAAGAAAGGTGGTATAATAATAAATGAAAAATCCGTATAGCACTCTAGGGGTAGCTGTTGGAGCATCCAAAGAGGACTGTAAAAAGGCTTGGAGAACCTTAAGTCGTAAGTATCATCCAGATAATGGTGGTGACAAAGATTTATTTGATGAGGTTCAGAAAGCTTGGAAAGCCATTGAAAGTGGCGAGTTCAACATAGTTGTTAAGCAAAGACGAGTATTAAAGCACAAAACTTTACTCTCTTTTGCTTAAGATATAAAACAATTTTATTATAGGAGGACAACAATCATGGGATTTGTCGAGAACAATATTGTTAAAATGCAGTGGGATAAAGCAGGATGGCTTCAGCCAAAGGCTAAGGGAACTAAGAAGAGCGTGTTCATTTTCGGTTCTCAGAATTATCAGTCAACAAATAAAGGTTTGATTTCTGTATTTTTCACAGCAACAACTGCTTTCCTTTTCGTAGATGAGAGGGGTAGCGAAGATGAGGATATCTGGACAGCAGAAGACCTTATTGCTACATACAAGCAGTCGCCTATTCCAGAGTTCCTTAATTGCGAGCAGTATGTGGCTGTTATTGACTCAGGTGAGGCTACTTGCAACGCATCCGTACTGGAAGAATTTGGACTTGTTGAGTTCAAGGAAGATATCGAAGCTCGTATGAAAGATGTCGCACCTTATGGTTATGAGGAAGACATGAAAATGTAAAGAATTTGCTTGACATTTGTGTAGTATTGTGGTACTATATAAGTGGCAAATCCTTACAAAGTGTTTTTACTTACTACTGGGAGGGACTCTACGGAGTTCCTCTTTTTGTGTGAAAGGAGATTATTTATGTATAAAGAAGTAGCTACGGCTTCAGGTAAGACTGAGGGTGTTGTGAGAAGCATTTTCGAGTATTTTGATTCGCATCCTAAAGATGTATTTTGGGAAGTTATTAATGCAGTTTCAAAGAAATACAATATGACAATGATTACAGCAACTTATATTTATCGTTGTTGGCAAGTACAAGGGGTAGCTTAAAGAGTTAGTGGCTATCCCTTTTATTATTGCTTGACTTTTATTGAGTTTTATGGTATAATTAAAGAAAAAGGATTTTGCAAAGTATTTGTAACTTTATAAAATTGTTGAGTTGTCTTTGCAAATACCTATTAAGGAGGTTTATTGTATGATTCAGAATATTGTTATTGGTAAACTTCTCGTAGAGCCTGAGTCTTTATTTGCTTTAGATAAGGAAGATTGGGAAAATGTTGAGAAGCCTATAACTATGTTCACTGAGGAGAGGTTTCTTCCTAAACTTATGGTTAAAACAGGGGTAGTTAAGTCTATCAGTGAAGTACGAAGAAATCAACCGAAGTTGATGATAACTTTAGACAAAGTTGACTACTTAGAGATTAAGTGGGGAAAGAAAAGATTGTTTATCGGGGTAGGAGAATGATTGAAATTGTTGAATGTAAAGGCACTGTTGATTCAGTAGCTATTAAGGAGTTTTTGGAAACTGAAAATAAAGAAGCTGTTATAAGAAAATACAAAGATTATGCTGTTGCTACCCTTTTAGAGCATAGCTATAATTTATCAAAGATGGTTTCTAAACTTAAAGTTCCTTACGAGCGAGTGGTAATTAGAAAGTTATAAGTTCTTGATATTTTCCACAGTTCTGATTTGTGTCTTGTTAGAAATAATTCAGATTTGAATAAAATTATTGATTCTTAGTTGTGATAAACTAGTAAAGCCAACTAGTTCTATCACTAGAGATTTTATAACTATAGAAAGGTTGAGTAAATGACAAATGATGCAATTTTAAATGCTAGGTCAGCTATTTGGAAAGAGTTCAAGGCTTTCGATAATTCATTCAAGGTTAAGAAACCAACTCTTTGTTCTATTTTACAGAGTATTGATAATGACACTAGCATCGAAGACTCTATTATCTTACATAATTACAATCTTTGGTACAATTTAGCTATGCTTACAGCTCAAAAGAAGTCTGCTAGTTTAGCCAATTATCTGAAGAGTGTACAGTATCAAATATCCGAGGAACTTGCGTATTACTAAGCTACATATTCCACTGTGTATAAGGTAGATGACTCTTTTAAAGATTGGTGGTTTTCCAAACCTCACGATAAAGATGAGGATTTCCATTATTCTTGGTTTGAGTCAGGTTCTCCAGTACTTCTTGAGTATACAGGGGTAGTTTATATCTTTGAACGTGATAGCAAGGAGTTCTCTATTAGAATACTAAATGATTATGAAAGAAGTGCTTTTCTAAACTATGAGTATTCCAGTGCTTTAAACTCAAGTTGGAACGAATGTAAGATTACTTGTAACAATACATCTTGTCCACATTATAAGTCATCTGTAGGTCACATTTATAAAGATGGAACTCGTGAAGTGATATGTAGTCTGTCTGATTTACAGAAATGTGGTCAATGTGAAGTTGCAGGTCTTGTACATCCATTCATTGTGGAAGAGTTGTTTAATGGTATTGCGTATACTATGGAAAACAGGTCAAGTGTTTCGAGTGAAAGCTCAGGTAGAAATGATTATGAGCATCTTCCAAAACCAGAGCGAGTTGATGATATTATTGTGTATTTTGGAGGGGTAGTTGAGCATAAGCCTTTACCTTTCCTTAAGGTGTCAGAAATAAAATCTGAGAAAGTTTTCCCAGATTCTCACGCTTCACCAAGAGAGCATAATCGAAGGGGTAGTACTCGCAAGGCTTATACTCGGAGTGACGGTACAAAGGTCAGAGCTACTACCGTTAAAGGAACAGTTGTTAATAAAGGACATACTAAGGCGAATTATACTTTAAAGGAGAGAAAATGAAAACATTAGGAGAATTTTTGATATATACTTATCAGGTCATATTATTTGTAGGTGCATTAGCTTTTGGTCTTTTTATTTCAGATGGAGACTTTATCATAGCTCTAGTTGCATTATTACCTTTTTGGTTTGTTACCTTTATTTTTGGTAACGTAGCCCTTGTTTTTGTGGTAACTGCTTTTGAAATTATTGTAGATGTTTCAAAATCTTTATTTAAGTTTTAGTTCTTGATTGTTTTAAGTTTGTACTAAAGTAGCAAAGAAATTTTGTTATTCAAATATTTTATGGTAGTTATCTTTGGGAGGATGGAGATGAAAAGAAAATTACTTGCGTTACTAGGGGTAGTTGCTATGACATTGTCTGGATGCAATTACAGTTATGCATTAAGTATGCCAGAAACGTTGGAAGAAGGACTTAACGATAAAACCTCTGATGTAGTTGGTATTATAAGTCTGAAAATTATAATGGTCTGATATATCTGTTTAATAACGATACTGGCGAGTTTTTGTTATTAGAATACGATGATGCTAAATCAGACCTTATAAATTTCGAGTATAAGTATAACCCAGATACAGGTCTTTTTACTATGAAGCGAAGTAAGCTTGAAATTGGTAGTATGACCTTTTCTATATCAGATGATAAGTCTACTATTACTTGCACTACTGCTGATGGAGAGGTAGAAACTTTACAAAGAGTAGAATAATCTCTACTAGGGGTAGTTCCAAACAAACTTGGCATAATCTGTTAAGGAGAGGAGGGATTACCTATGTTCAGTTTTTGGAGTTGGTTTGCTGACCTTTATATCTTAGACAGTGGTATGAGATAAAAATCATTGGTTGTAATAGAGAAGTCAAGTCTATCAGTTAGGCTTGACTTTTTTATTGTTTTATGTTATAATACTGTTATAGGAGGTATATTATTATGGTAAAATTAGAAGTTGATTTAAGAAATTATAAGGAGTTTGCAAAGGACTTCGAAGCTAGTCAGGGAACTTATGAAGCAATCTTAAGGGGTAGCTTTGGTCTTGCTGTTGCAGGTATGATTTTGGCTTTTGAAAGTCACCCAGTTGTAGGGTTAGGCATCTTCATATCTTGTATTATTATCGAGAAGTTGCTTTTTATGCGAAAGTACTACAAACGAGAAGATGAATATAAAGGTGTTTCTAAGCTCTTGGATACTCTTGACGAGAATGGTCTTTACTATTACATTGATGAGGATGTTCTTACGACAAATAATACTATCGTGAAAGGTCTTGATTACTCTGTATCTAGGGGTAGTTCTAACCGTTTGAGCGATAGTTATGCTGATGACAAGTATGTTTTGACTTTGGAGGTGTGTGATGAAGACTAAAATACGAGATTTAATTTGCATGAGGTCGGGTTTCTTTGTATTTTCCTTGACTTCTCTTTTAGAATGCTTAGTTTTTGCCTATAAGGGTATGATATTTCAGGCTGAAATAGCAGGAATTGCTTGCTTTGTAGGTGCTATTATTGTACTGATTTTACATTTGTATTTGAAAAGGTGTATTAGGAAAGAAAATCAAAAGGAGTAATTATTATGAAAATAAGGACAGATGTTGATTATAAAGAGTTAAGTTTGTTTGAAAACCATCTAGTTCATGAATTACATCGACTTTCTGATATGGATTTCGTTGAGAAGTATAAAAATATCAATGAGTGGTGCAATTCCTATGAAGAAAAGGCTTTACTTACTGGGGTATTGCAAATGGTAACAAGAAGTACTAGTATATTTAAAGTTGATGGTTATATTTTATCATATCTTGATTTCTTGGATTATGAAGATGGCGAGTTAACTGATGAAGATTTAGAACAACTATACGATAGAGCTATCCCATATTTCAGAGATTGTGGGGTACTTTATAGTGAGTTTGGAGGTTTTGCAGATGGCACATATTACAGAGATTCCGTATATAAATAATCAGAACATAGATTATCTTATAAGATGTTTAAGTGATTCTGTACAGATAAAATATGGCAATATCGAGAATTTTAATATTCTTATTGTAGGAGGATCAGCCTTAGCATTAAAGTAGGCTTATAGAAGTACAGTTGATATTGATGCAGACATAAACTTTAGAAGTGAAATTTCAAGTTGTATCGATTCTATTGCAGTTTCTAATAGTATACCTAAAGATTGGATTAATCAAGATTTCACGAAGTCGAATTCTTATAGCCGTAGACTTTGGACTCATGCGTTACCTTATAAGACAATAGGTATTATAAATGTATTTGTTGTTTCAGATGTAGACAAGCTATGTATGAAACTTGTTGCAGGCAGGGCAAAGGATACTATAGATGCCGTATACCTAAGCGAAAAACTTACTGAAGCAGGGGTAGTATATTCTGTTGTAGAAGCTGAGTATACTTATTTATATGGAGATTATGTTAAACAAAATCAGCGATTGCTTTCCAGAGTTAAGAAAATATTCAAAAAAGCTAATATGTTATGATAATACCTAATCTACTATTGACTTTTCTTCTGTTTTGTGCTATAATAGTAGCAAAGGAGGTCAAAGTATGGATACAGGTGATTTGATTGCTTTAGGTATTGATTTAGGCATTTTATTCTATAAGTTTTATCAACTTGGAAAGATAGATATAAAATTGGAAGAAACTGATATGACTGTTGAAAGTATGAAAGCCTTTAACGAAGCTATGCATATTGAGCAGAAAGAAGTTGAGGAGTTCTTTGGAGGTATGCAGGAGTATTGGAACGACAAGAGAAAGTCTACTTGGCTTAGTATCTATGTATTTACCATCTTAGTTATTGGTATTTTATTAGGAGGTATGTATGCTTAAGTTTGAAGATTGGTTACTTCTCTTTCATGGGGTAGTTCCTGCTGAGGAGTCGCAACAATATGAGTTAGAGTATATGACTTATATACATAATTATTACGAATTAATGAGAGGTTTCTGATTATGGTAGAGATTACTGATGAATTGTTGGACAAGCACATTGATAATATCTTAGATGTTATCAAGTCTATACAAGAAGGTAAAATTACTGTTATTGTTGGCAACAATGGGGTAGGTAAGTCACTTATTCGTAAGCAGTTGCATTTTAAATTTCAGAAGAAATATGGTGACCGCCTAAGTTATATTCGGGCGGTTTCAATGCAGCAAAGAACTGAAAATCGTTCTGAAATGTGGGGAGCACTTGGTCTTGCTTTGCACGATGATGAAACTTCACCTACGAGTTTGTGGACTTATTACTTAATAGAACAAACCTTTAAGTTAGACGAAAACAAAAAGTATTATTATGTTTTCGATGAACTTGAGTTAGGTATGTCTACTGAAACTATTTTATCTGTACTGAATAAGATTAAGGAGCAAGTACCAGAGTTTTTAGAAAAAAGTTTAGGTATTCTTGTAATCACGCATTCTACTTTTGTTGCTGATTACTTTATGGACTATTTTGACTGTGATTTCTATAATATCGGCTTTGGTACTGTTGATAAGGACTATAATGCTTGGAAGTATAGAAAAATTGTAGGGGTAGACCTTGACTGGCTACAAGACTGGTCGCATAAATTATATTTACGCATCAATGAAAGGAGTAAGAAGAAATGATTTGTTGGAATTGTAACATGGAAATGCAGAGTTTCCCTAACCTTAGAGGAATAAAGGAAAATTCTCACCCTTTAGTTGACACTGTTACAGAGGAGGAAACTTTTAGTCGCTTTGATACTCTTGTGTTAACTAAGAAGCACAATGGAAAGGTTAAAGGTCTTTTTGGGCGAGAGAAACTGGAAACTGTAACAGAAAAGCATTATTTCAACCCAGTTTACAATGTTTGCCCTAATTGTGGTCTTATTGCACAGTCTATTGCAAAGAAGGACTTAAAGAAGTTGACGGAGGGGTAGTGTTCAAATGTTTACAAAAAAGTGTAGTTGTTGTGGAAAAATATTAGGTGATGCTTTTGTTGCTGAAAGGCTAGATGCACCTAAGAAGTTTTGTAGTTTAATCTGTTTTAGGAGGTATTACAGAAATGAGTTGCTTGCGTCAAATGAAACGGAAAGAGCAAAGATGGTCGGATAAATCAGCAAAACGCCATAAACACCATTATATTGAGCACTGTATTGTTGAGATTGTAAATGGAAACAGCTCGACATTTCATGATGTTATGAAGTGCGATTGTTGTGATTCATTTATTGCAATACAGCATCAAGGTTCTTGGTGCGGTTTATTAGTTGATTTTCACAATGAAGAAAACCTGCCAGTAGTTGTTTTTGAAAGAACCAAAGATAATATTGGATTTGATGGTATACGAAGGAGAAAACTTTATGCGAAAAAGTAGAGAAGAAAACAAGGTTGTAAGAGTTATTGGCTTGATATGTGTTATTGGTATTATTATCATTGGAGTTTGGGTTTTTGCTATGAAGCTTATTAACATCAGTGATGATTATGCTATGGTTGAAACGCAGAATGAGGAATACGAAGAAGTTAGGTATTTTGGAACTATCAAGACTATCTCTTGTACGGTTGTATTTGATGGCTTCGGGAGTGAGAGGGTTCTACAGTATCTAGGTTATGACACAAATACTAAATGTATGTATTATGTGTACTATAATCCGAGTAACTGGGGTGTTAGTACGACACCTTACACTGTTCAGACCGAGGATGGTTCTGTAAAGCAAGCGGTTTACGGGGTAGATTACAAGGAGTAGAACTTTTAGTTCTACTCCTTTTTATTTATGTTGCTTTATTAAGAACTTTTTATATTATTGATTTAATCTTGACTTTTCTTGAGTTTTGTGGTATAATTATAAGGAAAGGAGGTTAAAATGGAGAGAGTTAAAATCGAAAACCGTAGAAGGTTTACACCAGCCGAGAAGTCTGCTATTATGTATAAGTCAGGTAACAAGTGTTCACACTGCGGTTGTAAACTTAATGGTGACCATCTTACTATTGAACACGTTATTCCTTTAGATAAAGGGGGTACGAATGACTTTGGTAATCTTGTTGCCTTATGTAAGACCTGTAATACTATGAAAGATAACTTTGTGTGCCACCCAGCCGAGTTCTACAAATATGTAGATGGTTTATATATGGATGAGTTGATATTTAATCAAAACAAATATTACTCTGATTTTAACTGGCAGACACCTACAAATTTCTTTCCAGAGGAGTTGAAACTATTTGATATTCCTATGGTTATTGGTACACCTAGTTTTCGACAGCAAAGAAAGAAAGGTCTTAAAAACGCATCTATTAAGACTACTTGCGTTTTACATAAAGCTGTGTATAGTGACTTTGATAATATTTATTATTATCTGAAGAAGTATGAGGCTAAGTACAATAGGGGCTTATCTGCTGATGAGAAGACTGATGTAAAGGACTTCATATCGAATTATTTTGACAATGGAGCTATTTACTTTCTTACCTCAAAAAGTGGAGAAATTAAGGCAGTTATGCCTTTAATGTTCAAGTTACAGAACGACTCTTTTGATAAAGTAGAAGGTGCTGACAAGGATGTTTATTTGATGCATATGTACGAGCCTTTAGTGCTTTATCCAAACTATAATACGGGTACTGCTTTAATGAAGGCTTATTGCTATCTGTTTTCAGTTCTTGAAAGTAATGGAAAGTTTTGCTTTTCTTACAGCTATACTCAGGGGCATCGTGTCTTAGATGACTTATTTGGTTGTATTAAGTGGTTTGCTACAACTACTTGGGTTTCTAACTGTATGAGAAATGATGGTAAAGTATTCGAGATAGGTTTAGTAGTTTGGACACATTTGGAGGATTATGATAGCCTTGTAGACGATATTGCTTTTGGTAAATCTTTCCCAACTCAGGAGTGGAGGAAAGCTGAGTTAATTGAGATTTATTCTTGGGGTAGGTCTGAAAGCATTCGTCTTGGTCTTACTACACCTACAAGAGCGGAGCAGGAAAATCTTGTAGATGAAATTCTTGCAAAGTATGAGTCTATTGAAGTACCTTTAGAAGATATTGTTATCACTGATGCCGTTAAAAAGGATAGCCACATACCAAAATTTGCTAAGGTACAGCTTAAAAACAATAGTTTAAAGCCTTTGAAGCTTAGTGCTGATAATGAATTACTTGAAGATTACGGTATTTATTTGTTATTGAAACAAACTGGAAAGAAGAAGGCTTATTGTAGAAGGAGATTAAAAAATGTTTGATGAAATCTATACATACGATTTGAAGTGTTTATACGAAGCTTATGCAACTGGTGACCGAGAAGCTGGTATGAAAATAAACGGTATTCTTACTTTTAAGGCAGATTATGGTGATTTTGTTTCTGCTGAAGACTTATTCAAGGCACATGAAATGCTGAGAAAGTGTGAAAATGCCTTAGAACTTGCTATTATGAGACCATCTTTCAGAGAACTTTGTAAGGACTCTATCAAGAAGGCTTATGCAAGGATTGAAGCTCTTTGGCGAGATTATGCTTATTATGGAAGGGTGTGATAAACGATGAAGATTGCTGTATTTACCTGTGACTTTCACAACGAACCAAAGGTATCTCACTTTGAATGCTTATCAGTAGAAGTGGTATGTGATTGTCGTGTTACTTATGTAACTGAGTCAGGCTCTATTCATACACGATATTCTTCTAAACGTGGTGATATTTCTTGGGACAAGGAGTCAGTTACTATTACTTTGCTTTATGAGGAGGAGCGTGATTATAAAGTTGTTATGCGAAACCTTGTGAAACAGGTATTTGCTTCACATCAGGCTGCTTGCGAGGCTATGAAGAATAAATTCTTGGAGGAAGTTTTATGAAAACTATATTATTTATTATTGATATGCAGAAAGGATTTATCAATGAAAATACAAAGCATCTTGTCCCTAAGATTGTGAACTTTGTGAAGAATAATAAATTCCATCTAGTTGTTGGCACTCATTATGTAAATAATGAAGATACTGCTTGTCATATCTATGAAGATTGGAATGGTTGTTATGAAGGCACTGAAGAAGCTGAACTTGTACCTGAGATTAGGCGGCTTTGTGATATGTCTATTGTAAAGCATACATATTCTTGTTGGAATGACCAAGTTGTTGACTGGTTAAAGACAGAAGAGATGATGAATGGGAAGTGTCGTTTAGTTTTCGTTGGTGTTAATACTGGTTGTTGCGTGTTAGCTAGTGCATTTGACGCTTATGATGATGTTTATGATGTCACTGTTATCGAAGACTTGTGCGGCTCAACCTCAGGGGTATCCTCTCACAATGCAGGCGTTCAAATCTTACGAGAATGTATTACAAGGGCTAGAGTTATCAAGTCTGGCGATTTTATTACTAAAAATAAGGAGGTAGAACCTATGAAGCCGAAGTTTGAAATTGGACAGGATGTATATTGCATAGTAGCAAAGAGGGGTAGTTATGAACCAAGTGTTTGTGATGCTTACACGAGGCATAATATAACCTCTATAGAGTCTATTGCTAATGGTTTCATCTATGTCTGTGGCATTAATGGGTATCGTTTTTCTGAGTCAGAACTTATGTCTGTAGGTGAGTACAAATCAACCTTATAAATTGAATATTTATTGCGAGTCAGGGTTAAATGTGTAAATTTAGCCTTGACTTTTTTATTGTTTTGTGTTATGATAAATATATCAAAATAAAGGAGGATTTATATATGACTTTAAAGGAAGTGTTAATTGAGTTTTGTGAGGCAAACGAACTTACTTATTCAGATGACTATTCAGGCAGAGGTATGTTTGGTCAGAGATGTTTTTCTATTACTTGTGATGATACTATGGCTACTCTTGTTCAGGTATGTGATTCTGTAAGAGATTGTGGCTTTACAAACGCATATGATATTCTTGGTATTCCAAGACAGGATTCTATGGGTATGAGTTATGTTCTCTATTTCCCTTATGCTGTGCTTGAAGAAGTTGCAGAGGAGGAGTAGTTATGATTTTATGGTACGATACCCTTATTGGGACAGATTTAGAAGCAGCTTTTATACTTGATTTAGACCATGAAGGTTTTTATTGTCATTCTCGTAGGGCTAAGGATAATAAAAGCATTGTATATAAACTATATAAGAAGGGTACTTTTACGATACAAGGTGCAACAACTGAAAGTAGAGGTAAACTTATCACCTTAGATGATACACCTTATATTGAGGTTACTTTTACAAACCAGTCTGTGAAGATAGTATTAAGGAACAGAACTGTTATATTAAGTACTCTTACTGTAAAGCAAATGCAGGCTATTTCAGGGGTAGACCCTCTTGTTACTGTACGTACTGAGTTTGACAAGATTGTAAAATATATCGAAGTTTTATATGGTTAAAGGAGGATATTATGGCAAGAAGATTTGATTTGGGGATGTCGCTTGAATATGTAAGTCAGTGGGGCTTAGTTGAGGCAGTGCGAGAATTCGCTCAAAATGCTAAGGATGCCGAGACTTTTAACAAGGACAATAAAATGTACTTCGACTATGATAAAGATGCCGAGGTACTCCGTATTGGCAACAAGAATGGTTGTCTTACTACAGAAACACTTTTGCTTGGTAAAACGACCAAAGCTAACAATGCAGATATGATTGGTCAGCATGGCGAGGGTTATAAGGTTGCTACTGTTGTGTTGATGCGTCTTGGAAAACAGGTTAAGGTGTATAACCGTTCTGTTAAGGAAGTTTGGACTGCTAAAGTAGTTAACTCAAAACGTTATAATGCTAAGGTTGTTGTGTTTGATATTGAAAAGGTATCAATCTTCAAATCTGTACCAGACCACGACCTTATCTTTGAGATTTCTGGTATCTCTGAAGATGAATATGCTTCTATTGTAGAAAGCAATCTGTCTTTACAAGACCTCAAAGAGGGTGTTGATTACATTGAGTCTAGGGGTAGTAAGATTCTTCTCGGTGAGAAGTTTGCAGGAAAGCTCTTTGTAGGTGGTCTGTTTGTTACATCGAGTCGTTATGCGAAGAAAGGTTACGATTTCAAGCCATCTCTTATTAAGCTTGACAGAGACCGTAGTTTTATTGATGGTCTTGATTTACAGTTCCTTACAGGCAAGGTTATTTGTGAAAGTGGAAATATGGAACTGGTTCGTCAGTTGAAGGATGTTTGGGATGGTCAGTATATCCGTTGGTATCTGCGAGATGGTTTTGAACAGGACACAGTTGCCGACCTTTACAATGAGGCTTATGATGACTTTATAAGCAAATGGGGTAGAGATGCTATTCCTTGCAACGATACAGATACTTTCAACCGTTTGAAACGAAATGGTTACAATGCAGTTATGTTAAAGGATAATGATTATCATTATGTTTCTAACTCATCTCATTATGTCGAGCCGAAGGTGCTTTCTCGTACAAATCGAGATGTTGCGGATGACTTAGAAGAATGGTTTAACGAATGGATTTCGGAGGATTCTGACGCATATGATCATGGCAGTTCGCTCATTGAAGAAGTCTTGGAACGCTTAAGAAACTAATTCTATAACTGGTGTTTATTGGAGGGCAGAAATGCCCTCTTTTATTTTGCAAGTTATTCTATATCAAACTCTAGTTCTGTAGGTGCTAACCTATTAAAAGTCAGTTTTAACCCATTTTTTAAAGAAAATGGTATTAGTTTGGCATTTTTGGCATTTTCAGGAGGTTTTTTCTATATGATTTACTATTGGTTTTTTGTAAAGAAAATTGGTTAAGTTTTTGCACTAAAAATTAAAGGTCTTTGGGGTAGTATTAAAAAGCATTTATGCTTGTTTTCTCTTATTCTGTTATTGTGTTGAGTTGTTATTTCTTCTATTGTTTTATTCTGCTATTCTGATTACAAGTTCTTTTTTGCTTTGTAACTTTATATATTTGTCTTGTTATATTCTTAATATATAATCTGTTATGTTTTGTATTAATATATGACCTGTACGTAAGTTACTATGCTATGCTGATATTTGCTTACCTAGTTTATTATATAATGTTCTATTATTTGTCAATCAGTTCTATATTTGTATTAAGCATATTATTGTCTTTAGTCTTGTCTATTGTGCTATTAGGTATTATTTTATTGTCTGTTGATTTAGCTTATCTGTATTAAAATGTATCTTGTTTGTTATTTATTAGTCTATGCTTGTTTTGTGTCATATATACGTTAAATGAATTCGTTCTGAAAGTGTATTAGTTTGTTATTTCTTATTCTTTTATATTTCCAGTTAAGTTTATTGGTTAAGAGTCACTCTTTTGTGTTTGAGTTTATTCTGCTACTACTGTCTGTCAAATACTGGAATATGTTTTGCTTTTCTTGAGGTTGTTTTCCTATATTATACATTATTTTGCTATTTTTGATATATTTGTGCTTTTTAAGACTTTGTTGTTTTGGTATTCCAGCTTTATTGGACTTCTTTCGGCTTTATTGGACAAATTCCAGTAACTCTGTACATCGTATTGTACGAATTCTAGCTAAAGTTTATTTTGTCCAGCTTAATTTGACTTTATATACTTCGTTGTCCAACTAGTATGTACATTGTCCAGCTTTTTCAAACAAGTTATTATTGTTAGTCAAGCTTTTCTTGACGGTGTAATGCTTTATTGGAGGTATTCTATTAAATTTATGGCTTTATTTTTTATTAAGGAGGTTTATTATGAGTTTAGATGAAAAAACTGCTCTACTCAATCAGTCGCAATTTGCCAAGAGGTGTGGTGTGTCTGTTTCAACAATTCGCTCTTATGTTAATACCCAGCGTATTGTACCAGCCAAAGAAGTTGAAGACCGAGTTTTCTTTAAACCAGACCAAGTTTATGACGCTAAGGTGCTTGGTGTAAAGAAGCTTATAAATCAATCTTTTCTTTGTGTTGTCTGTGAAGAAGATGAGGCTACTTTGAAATCTGTTAAGGAGAAGATGTTATTAGACATTCTTGGGGTAGCACCGAAGGCTGAGGCTATTAAAGGTTTGTCTTTGTCTGCAAAGGCTATGATGGAAAAACCTGATGCTGAACCTAACGAGGGTGTAGTCAGTGTTATCAAGTCGAATGTTATTTCTTCTTTTATTGCGGAGGTTGTTAATACGGTTTCTTCTATAATTTGTAATATTTATGCTGAAGAACCATTTACCCGTACCTTTACCTTTGACTTCTTTTTAAGGTATGTTTGTAACCATGAAGTTGATAACGCTCTTGTTGAAACCTATAATAAGTCGAGTTTGTCTAACGTTGCTTATTCTATTGATTATATCAAACAGCGTTGCGAGATTCAGTTTACAAATATTGCTAGTCGTTTTGGTGTTTACAATGTTTGTAACTCAACAAATTTTGGTATTTGGGAGGCTTTCTCTGAGAATGGTTCTTCTTTGCTGAATGCTGAAGGTTTTATGTTTGATTCTTCTTCTCCAAATGCTAAAGATATTTGGGACAAAACGCTTGGTTCAAATCGTGATAACTCAGTTACTTTGGGTTTAACCAATCTGTGCAGGAACGGTTTCTATTCTGTTATTGATGGGGTAGGTTCTCTTTCTGATGATGCTTGTGCTGATATTATTGCGAAGTTGGCTTCACAGGAGTACAAGAAAGTATTTGCTTCGTCTTTGGAAAAATTACCGAAGGTTGTTGCTACGTCTTTAGGTGCTTTTGTAGAAGCTGGTAAAATCAGTGTTGAATATTACTAAGGGGTAGCTATTTATTGCTTTGCAAAGTTGAGCTGTTCTTCTTTGTTTAGTGTTGATGCTGTTTTGTTAAAATATTTTGGTATTAAGTTGTTATTTTTCCGTTTGAAAGACTGATTGGTATTTTTTCTTTGTATTATTTTTTGATGGAAAAAACTGATTGGTTTTTGTATTTTTTCCATCGGTTTTTCCAATCTTTTGTCTGAAACCTTTATTTTTCGGTATATTTTTCAGGCTAGGAAAATTAGGAAAAATGAAAATACTGATTGGTTATTTTATTTTATTATTATGAAAAGGAGGTCTTGTTTTCGTGTATAAAACATTTTTCAAATTTCTTAGCTCTGCTGAAAACGAGATATCTGTTGGTGTTAATGTTTCTTATTCTAAAAAGACTTGTTCTACTTTGAAGGCTCTTGTTTCTTTTGTGGAGTCAGGTGTTTTTACAAAGTCACCTGTTGAAAAGTTTATAGCTAAAAACTTTCGTTATTCTACAACTGAGTTAGTTGCCCTTTGGAATGGTATTGTTGGAAATAAACCGAAAACGCAGAACACTTTTCGTGGTCAAGTTTCTCTTTTGAACAGCTATATTCTTTCTATTTTTAGTTGCTCTTTGGAAGATTTTGAGTCTGCTTTTAAAGCTAATGACGAAGAGTTTTGTGACCGAGTTGTTTCTATTATTTATGCTTTTTCTTTTGAAGACTCTATTGTTTCTACCTCTTTTTCGTTTTTGGATTCTTATGTAAATGTTTTCAAAAATGATAAGGTTTTTTCTCTTGAAGAATGTAAAAACGAACTTGGTGCTTTGAAAACTTTAAACGAGAGAAGTATCAAAGAGTTGCTTTCTTCTGTTAATATGGAAAAGCTATTTTATATTTTGTCTATTTGTAAACAGCCCTTAATAAAAAATGAGTCTGTTGAACTTATTGACAAGAAGAAGGGTGTGAAGGTTGCTCGTTTGAATGAGGAGAAGGTTGCTCTCTGTAGATATTTTGAAGGGGTAGCTCCTTTGTCTTTACATACGCAAGATTTTATTCCTATCGAGACTGAACAAGTTTCTATTATTAAAGCTGAAGAAAAACATGTAGATGAATACGTTTCTCCTTATATGCTTGGTCTTGACAAGGAGCTTGCAGACTTATTATCTATCGCTATTTCTAACTATGAGGAATACGAGGCAAAACTTATTGAAACTGGTAAACCTAACAAGTTTGTTACAAGTGCTACTACAGACGATTATGAAAAAGCTCAGTCTTTTTTTGAATCATTAACACCTGATGGATTTAAAGAAACTCTTTCTTCTTTAAATCCTTACTGTCTTGTTGATATTATCAAAAAGAAGTATTCAAGAAAGGATATTGAATAATGGAGTTATTAAAAATTGAGGAGTATTCAAATGCTTTAAAGGTATTTTTGCGACCTACTGAGGATTACCCCGAAGGTCAAAACTTTTTCTATTGTGATGTGCAATTTAAGAATGCTATAAGAGATGCAGTTATTCTTGATTTTACATCGAGAGAGGATGGCAATCGTTATGCCATGATTAATGGTATTGCTTTACACCGTTTTGTTATGATGTCTAGTGGACGTGGTGATGTTGTTGACCATATTTCTGGTGTTACTTATGATAACTGTAGTTGTAATCTTCGTATTACTGATACACGTGGCAATAACAATAATAAATATAATCTTGGCATCTCTTATAATAAGAGTAAAGGTATATTTACTATTCGTACTCGTTGTGGTACTTATCCAGAGACGTTTACAAATGAGGTAGATGCTCTTATTGCTCGTAGTTATATTATAAAACTTGAACGAGAGTTAGGAAACGGGGTAGGTTATAATTTTCTATATGATAGAAGAGATGATGCTGACCTTGTTGACCTTGTAAGAACTGACCAGCTTTCTGTTGAGGATGAGTTGATGACTTATTTAAAGCGTTATTCTTCTAATACTTGGTGCTATTATCGGCATTATATTGATTTACTACCTTATAAGGATTTATTTGTCACAGATTATCTATTGGATGACCAAGGCTTTTTGTGTGATTCGTATGGTTGTGTTTTATCACCATTACATTATGGAGTTGATTTAAATTCTAAACGATATAAACAATTGGAAGAAGAGGAAGCTGAACTTGCAAAGCAGTTAGTATTTCTTGAACGTAAGAAGAATATTCTAAAAAAGCAAGAAGAACGTTTGGATGAGGATATTCATGCTTGTGAACTTGATAGAGACGCTTTCAGTAAAAAGTTTGGTGTTATTACTTTAGAACAGCTTGAGACTAAGGCTTTACTTGGTTCTGATGTTGAACTTGGTAAATATGTTCGAGGTCTTATGGTTGCAAATAAAATGAAAGTCACTACTGAAGATTTGGCTTTACTTGTACGAGATGAAGATTTCTCCTTATTTTAGTTAGTTTGTCTTTATTTTAGTTGTTATTTCCAATTTTTTCCTATTCTAGTTTGTCAAGACTTGTCCATATACTTATATAGCTTGTCTTGACTTTTTTGTAGTTTTGTGGTATAATAGTATTATATTAAAGGAGGTATTTTTTATATGAGTATTCATATTGGACAGGTTTATTCCTGTAGTCAAGTCAGTTTGGCTTGCGAGTTGTATTACATATGTGAGTTAGGAAAATACTCAAAGTTGTTACATAACAAACCTATAAGTCTTGATGGTGTCATATTAGATACTTGTCTGAAAGCATCACCTATTTGGGATTATTTCAGAATGGCAGTTGATGAGGGTTGGTTAGTCAATACAGGGGTATCTCAGGATGAACTGCTTATTACAGTTCAGCATCCTTTGGACTTTGATACAACTACTATTGTTAATTTCTTATACACAACAGATGTAGTTGAGCGTGATGAAGAGGATATCAAAAAACGTAAAATCGACTTTGACTATGACCAGAGAACACCTATTAAAAAGCAGGTGTCTTTCGAGTTTATGACAGACCACGCTTGGAAGTGGAGTGTTAATGGTTATGAGGGTAAGAATTTTATCGTCAACAATAACGCTTTAAACCATAATCGAGCTGACCAGTCTTGGCTGAGTCTTATTGCTATGGTAGCAATACATCGTCTTTTTACTGGTAGTCCTAGCAATCTTGGTATCGAGTTGAGTAGTAACGCTGTACTTAATGTTATGGCTATCTCATACATTCTTTTGCTAGAAGATGAGACACAGGCTTTAACTGGTTGGTGTACATATTTGTTGAACGATACTATTCCTATGACAACTCAGTTACAGTTGGGGTACGATGCTTGGTATGCCAAAGGTCGAGATTTAGGTCTTTTGAATAAGTGGTATTCGGGCAAAGAGAAGTACGAGTATATGAAAAAATTAGACCTGCAAACTGGTGACTTAGTTATGTGTTATGAGCGAGAGAAAGCTCAGAAAACTAACTATGTAAAAAGTATTGCAGGGTGTCATCTTGCAAAGATTACATATCTTACTGATGACTCAATTGGTCTTGAACTTATCAATACAGTTAAACCTTATTTTCAAGGTAAAGAAGAATTCGATGATAATACAACTATCGTCAAGAATATGTATTGTGGTAAGCCACCTTATTTACACTTGAGTACTTCTAAAGTAAGTTATTCGCTTGCAGATATTGGGGTAGAATATTATCTTTACTCTGAGAAGCACTTTATTACATCATTAGGTGACTCTGAGGATTATAAGATTACAAGGGTTTCTGATGGTACTCGTAAAGATACGCTTTTGCTTGACCAGAATAACCTTATCTATTGGATATTAAAGGATTATGACTATGAGTTCAACGAACAGCGTTTCTTGGACAAGTTCTTTAAGAATGAAGAACCTTGTTACACGAGATATATGCGTGGCGAAGAACTTGAGGATTACTGGTATTATCAGGAAGAGGAAAATTCTTAAGGTATTTTTGGACAAGCTCAGTCTTGTTTGTCCGTAAAAAGTCTAGTTTGCTTTTCAGGGGTAGCTTTTGAGAAGCAAACTAGTTTATATTCTTTGTATGTTTATAAAATTATCGAGAAAGGAGATTATTATGAAGAATACATCAAAACGAGACCCACTTATCGAGTCTATTATTGAAGGTCTTATGACTGGTAGACAGTCTGAGGTCTTGAAAAACGTTTACTCAAGGAGAGTTCCTTTATTGCGTTACAAAATGAATGACTCTGTTATCAAGTTCAAAGGTCAGAGAATTCCAGTTGAGGACTTGTTTAAGTTTATTAAACGAGGTGACTCTTATCTACCAAAGTTTTCTACGAAAGAGGAAAAGGGTGACAGGGTTATTGATATGACTCCGTTTATTTGTGTCGGGGTATCTGAACTTCTACAGGTTGTTGCTTCGGACACTAGTACAGGTGCTTTCGATGAGGAGATTGATGAAATATTTGGTAGGGTGTTTCTCAACATCGAGGAGTTGAACACAGTACTGAATAAAATATGTATTTGTTCAGAAGACTTGTCTGCTTTTGGGGTAGCACCTATTATTTACAATATGACAAGTTCTTACATAGATTATCGTTTTCCAAATATCAAAAAACTTGCAACTCAGTTGCTTGTTTTGGCTTTTGGTAGAACATCTGTTGCTTGTGAGGTCATATTAAAAGCATTTACACTCATATACGACTATGTGAGTATCTTTTATTACGATAAAGACTCTCTTGGTGCTTTGGCAGAGAAAAATGACAACTTTAAGACCTATTCAACGAAAGAAGCTCTTGAAAGTTTTATGACTGAGAAGCTACTTCGCTTTAAGAAGATAGGTTATACTGTTCCAAACACTGAAACAAAGCACTACATATCTGACTGTCGAGGTCTTTCTATTTATTCTGCTTTGATTCTTATGCAGTCTATCTATAATAAGTTCAGTGAAATGCCATCGAGTTCAAAGCCTATCTTTGATTTTGACCAGCCTTTTATCGCAGAACAAAATCAGAAGGTGTTATTATCTTGTATCGGAGATGACTCTGTTGGCTCTTATGTAAAGACTGGTAGAGTTATCAGTAAAATGTTTGATTATGACCGTTTCGGTGCTTATGTTATTTCTACAGGCTTATATCCTATTAAGGGTACTCAGGTTTATAATATTAACGGTAGAGATATTTTGCGTGACTCATATGAGCGTGAAATTTTGCTGAAGTATGCAAACAATATGAGTCACAACAGCTTTAAATCAAAGAACTATCGTAGAAATATAATGAGTGTGAATTATTTTGAAAACACTGAGGCTATTTGGGGTAGTACGTACAACTTTATGTCAGGTGACCTTACAAAGGCTTATATTGATGCTACCCAAATCAAGAAGTATGTAGGTCAAATCGAGTCTGTTGAGAAGCTACAGGCTCAGGTAAATCGTTTGAAAACTGAGTCTGAGTCTAAACTTGAAAGAGCTGTTAATGATTTGAACGAGAAGCATTCTTCTGTTGTTGAGGACTACGAAAAACGAATTAAGGATTTAGAGTATCAGCTATCTGTGAAAACGGACTTTATTACTAAGTTGTCTGGAGAACTTGAAGATGCTAATTCTAAACTTGACTCTATGTTTACTGAGGAAGACCTTACTGTTGAGGCACTTTCTTCTGAAGATGTTTCTTTGGAAGAGATGATTGATTTCTTGAATGGTTTCAAGTTTACTATGGTCGGTGGTCGAGACGAACTACTCTTGAAGTTAAAAGAAATAGGGTGGACTAATGTTGCACAGATAAGTGCTGAAAGTTCTTCTAATGCAACTATGCAGTCGGACTTTTTCTGTATAAATACGAAGTTTATATCTCATAAAGTGGTTCGTTTGGTTGAGAGTAGTTATGCAAACCAGAAAGACCAAATGTTCTATTACAATGGAACAAACATTCAATTATTAGTTCAGGTATGTTACGATTTTGTAACTGCTTGGTTTGAGAAGGAGTCTTGATTATGAAGTTAGAAATGTTTGAACATACAGTCACTTACAGAGATTTAGTTGGAAAACTCAACGCTATGAAAGCTATTGCTGACGAGCACTCGATTCCCTATGATAAAATGCTTGAGGTACAGGGTTTTGAAAGTATAGGTCTTACTTATATGCTATCAAGTGTTCGTAATGACTCCATAGTACAGAATTTCTTTGAGTATCATAGGGGTAGTCTGAAAGGTCTTTATGGCATGAAATCAGCCACAAAGTCTTTATATCAGATTACTGAGCCTATTTATACAGGTTTTGTGTATCTACACAATAGGGCTTGGCTTTGTTTAAAGCCAGACGCTACTTATGACCTTTTGGTAAATGAACAATTTGTTACAGATGGAATTGTAAATTATGATACACTTGACCTTTGTGGTTATATACATTTTGTACAGCTTGATTTCCACGAGGCGAAAGGTCTTGTGTGTTGTGACAGTTTCGATGCTATAAATGGGGTATTTATACCTAAAAATAAACGTGATTTTATAAAGTATTTTGACCATCTTCTCTACTCTATGGGGTACGAGGGAAGGTTTGACGAGTTGCGTTTATCTGAAATCTTTCAGATTTATTATGAAGTTCGTAACTGTATTTTTGAGAGTTCAACTTACAAACCAGTTGTTCTCTGATTTTACTTATTAATATTAGCCTATTTAAGGAGGATTTTACAATGGAAAATTTAGTAGTTTCTAAAAGCAACAATTTAACTGTGGAGCGTATTGAGTCTATGTCACTTGGCGAGATAGAAAAATATGGTTCTGATGTGCAGAGTGAAATTTCAGATGGAATGTCTAAAATTCTTGAGTCTACAAAATGTATCGGTCTTGAGAAGACTGGTAAGTCTTTATCTGACTTGTCTGTGGAAACAAATCAGATTTCAAAGAAAATTGGTTCTGTACAGAAGTTCCCAGCTTTTCTCAAGGCATCTAAGTGGTTGGCTCGTTATGACTCAGTTGAGCATCGTATTTCTTCTCTTGAAGAAGGAGTAGTTCAGGAGAAAGACCGTCTTAATGCGGTTCTTGACACTATGCACGAAAATTTACAATTTATGCGAGATAGATTGGAAAACCTTGAGCAATGTCAATCTGAACTTCAGTCTATGGCTGAGTATTATCAGCAGAATGATGAGGATGGTCTTAAATTACAGGCAGCTATGCATCGTTTGAAGATTATTACTACAACTATATCAGTTGTTAAGCAGGAATGTGCAAAGACTATTCTTATCATCAAGGAGAATAAGGAAGTCACAAATCAGCTTGCTGAAGCATCTGATAATCTTATTCCTATCTTCAAGGTTATGATGTTGAATGTCATCGGTGCTAAAACAAATGCTGAGGCTATGCAGTTAAAGCAAAACCTTTCAAAAGTAGCTAACGAGATTATTGTTTCCAATGCAAAGCAGATTGAAAAAACTGCCGATGACTTAATCAGGGGTAGAGAAGAGCCACTTATTTCTGCCAAGTCTATCGAAGAAGCCAATTCTGTTTTACAGAATGCAATCCTTAAAGTACAAAGTAGTGCAAAGGCTGAAGTACAAACAAATATGGATTCTGTTAAGCGTCTTGAAAACTCTATTAAGGAGATTGATGGACTTATGCAGAACGGACTGGGAGATGTAGATGAATAAAATTGATGTAGAGAAGGGCTTTCTTGAAAATTTGGACTACCTAAAACAATTAGTTAAATTGATTAATGCAAAGCCAGTATCAACTTTCGACAAAAACCTTACTTATGAGGTGATTTATGCAGATACTTATGTCGAGAGTATTATTCCTCAAATTGAGGATACAAAGTTAGTTGCCACGTTAGGTGATATTAAAACTGCTCTTGATTTGGTAGTTTCTAAAATTCCTATCGAGGAGATTAATCGACAGCGAAAGTCAAAGGACTATGAGAAGTTGGTAAAATTGAAGTATGCTGACGATGCAAGGGGTAGTTATGAAGAGAGTGTTCCTTATGAGTCAGCAGAGTCACCTATTAAGTTTTACCTTATCAATCGATTACCTATGATTGCCGTTATAGCAATTTTTACTTTATTGATAATGACTGGCGGTTTGCAAGGTATATTCGATTTGATTATTAAGCCGAAAGATGGTGTTGCTACAGAAACTTTTGAGCATTTGAAATCAGTCATCAACTTAATCTTGACTTTACTTATGGATATTGTATTACTTGCAGGTTCATTAGGTATAGCTCTTGACTTGTTGTACATTGCTATACCAGCAGTCAGAGAACTGCTCGACAGAGATGGACATAATCGTATGTATTCTATCTATGCAAAGTCAGCAGTTGAAGCTTATGATAATCAGTTGGTTCACTTCAAGAAGGTTAAGAGTTATGACCGTATCAAGCGTAACTTCTATTGGATGGAGTCTATGATTTCACATATGGAAGTTATGGATTTGAATACAGAGCAAGCTGTGTTATATAAGCAGTTAATTGACCTAAAGTCTAACTTTGATGGTAGTATAAAATGTGATACTGCTGAGTATTATCGTCAAGTAGCGAAGATTGAGTTCTTACATAATAAATATCTTAATCTTGTTGAGGGGTAGTTTTTATGGTTACACATGATATAAGGTCTTTGGCTTTTGATATGAAACAAATCGGCAAAGATTTGGAGGATGCTACGGGGTACATTAAATTGTACCTTGTAGACAGTTTTGGTTCAGACTATTGGAAAGAGCATTGCTCTGATATTACAAATACTATTAAAGAAGTTTATTCGTTATAGAAAGGTAGGTATATAAATGAGTGCTTTTGATAGATTACAAGGGTACTCCTCTAAACGAGGTTTAAATGAAGCATCAGAGGTGTTCGATGTAACAACTCCAGCAGGTGCTTTCCTTAATCGAGTTCATAATGAAGGTTATAAAATGTATGAATACAGATATCATTTAAAGCCTGAGTTTCAGTTACCAGAAGGCGACGTTACAAATCTTATGACTGACGAAGAGGCTGAGGCTTATGAGAAGTCTTTAAACATTTCTGAAGCTGAGTATGAAAAGGTTGAGAACAAGGAGCAGTATGAACGAGTTACGGAATTTACCGAAACTCACGATGCTATTACTACAGCAGGCAACCAAATTATCAATGCAGTTGCAGGTTCAGGTAAAGCATTAAAAAATGGTACTCCAGTTCTCACTGCTGATGGCTACGAGCCTATTGAAAACATTAAAGTAGGAGATGTGGTCTATGGTACAGATGGAAAACATCACGAGGTTTTAGGTGTTTTTCCACAGGGTAAGAAAAAACTTTATGAAGTTGTTTCTACCGATGGAGTAGCAGTTCCTTGTAGTCCAGACCATCTTTGGACTTTATATAATAAAGACTTCTCTGCTTGCAAGACGTTGACTACTGAAGAAATTGATAAAGAACTTATGAAGAACGAGGAGTGTGAGTTTTATCTGTTTCCGAAAGTTACTCCAGTTGAACTTGAAGATACTCATTATAACTTCTCTGATGAGCGAGGTGCAAATATCAAGTCTGATTTGGAAAACTTCATTGAATTCGGGGTAGTTCCTTGTGATTTGTTATTTGCTTGCGTGAAAGACCGCATTAGGGCTTGTGACCTTATTATAAATGCAATCACAGGTGATTTAAACTATGAGAGTTTTATGGCTTCTAAAGAGGTGTTGTGGTATAAGGTTGAAATTCCATCGTTATTGCTTGTAGGTATGAATACTGTAGATGGTGTTATTTTCTTCTTCAACTCGCTTGGTATTGGTTGCAAGCTGGAATTTGACGGTGAGACCTACAATATGTATCTTTTTCCACCACAACTAAGGGGTATCCAGTCTATTATTGCTTATAAAGATGAAGCTGATATGACTTGTATTACTATTGATGCAGAAGACCACCTTTATCTTACAATGGGTATGTTACCTACCCATAATACAACAGCTCTTACATTCAAGATTATGTATGATATTGTCACAGGCGAGGCTATGACACTTAAACAAATCGAAAGTGGCTTACCTGTTCGTGTTGTTAATAAGATGTGGGTTTGTACATTTTTAAGGTCTGGTGCAGAGGAACTTCAGGCGTCTCTTACAAAGTGGCAGAGAAAGCTTGGTTATTCACAGACAGCAGACCAAATCAATTTCAGTACGATGGATGCTGAATTCAAGCGTTGTATCAATGCTATGGGTGTGGCTACGAATATTGGAGATGCAGGAAAGCTTCATAGTTTATTCTGTAAAGCAGTTGATTCTTGTAATGTGTCAAGGTCAGGAGGTTATCCTTTAACCAAGGAAGATTATCAGATATTAAGTGGTATTCTTGTTTATTATAGGGGTAGGCTTGATAATCAGAGATATAATCATCCAAGTATGAAAGATTATGACCTTACACCTACGATATTGGATTTAATCGCAAAGCAGTTTGCAAATCTTAGGGCTACAAACGGTATTATGGACTTCGAAGAAATTATGGAGTTACTTTACAAATACTTATATGTTGAACCTAATCCAGCAGTGCAGGACTTTGTTGCTAACAGATACAATTATATCTATATTGATGAGTTTCAGGATACATCGCAGATGGCTTATGCTATTCTTAAGTTTTATGCACGAGGAAAGCTTTGGTTAAATCGTTTCGGAGGAGACGTAAAGGTTGTATCTGAGGGTGGAACTGTTGTTGACGGTCTTTATACTGCAAGAGAAACTATTGGAAAGATTGTAGTCGTTGGTGACCCATCTCAGTGCATTTACTCATTCAGGGGTAGCGATTCCAAAATCTTGATACATGATTTTGATGAGGATTTCAAACCTTGCCTAAGTCGTTTGAGTGTTAACTGGAGATGCCCAGCTAATATTCTTAACCCAGTTGTATCAAGTATTCATTGTAACCCAGATAGTGCTATTCAGGATATTAGAGCAGCCAGAGAAGGTGGTGAGTTCTTTGCTTATGCTTTTCCATCTTATAAGAGTATGATTGCTCAGTTGAAGAATGATATGACTAAGGATATGGAAGACGATATGAGGGTTGCTGTTCTTTGTCGAACAAACTTTGATGGTCTTATTCCAGCTTTTGTTCTTGCTGAAGATGGAAGATTTGACTTTAGTATTTCGGGTGAGAATATGACTCTTAGCAGTCCTCTACCTCGAAAAATTATTGGAGTTACAAGTTTATTTACTGAGCGAAGTACTCCAGCAGTCAAGACTACTTTGGAATTCTTTGCTAGTCGACAAGATAAGTGGGGTGTTAAACAGTTGATTGATACTCTTAAAATGAATAATATGTCTATTTGGCAGATTCCTATTGAAGATATTCGTTATTCTTGTCCTAGTCTTGAGAAATTTGTTACAAGTGTGAAGAAAGTATTCTATACAGATGGTTCACGAGATAAGGCTAAGGAACTGGAGGCTTTGAGGACTGTTTATTATATGATGATTGTCGATGTATTTGCAGGAGATAGTGCTTATTGTGAGAGTGCTAGGGCTTATATCGAAACATTATTATATGTTATTGAGAATAATGATTTCCAGTCTGTATATGAGTTCCTTGAAGAAATCGAGTTACTTAATGATAAGCTTTCAGGACGTATTAAGAAGAAGTCAGCACCTATTCAGATTGCTACTGTTCACGAATATAAGGGTAAAGAATGTGACTCAGTTTATGTTTGGAATGACTCAGATGGAACTTTCCCTAGCAGTAAGTGCGATGTAAACAATGAAGACCAGCTTAATGAAGAGCGTAGAGTTCATTATATTGCTTGTACACGTGCAAAGAAGCGTGAGCATATCTACTCTATTCAGATTAAGAAAGGTAGATTTGCTAAGGAAATGTCTTGTGATTGGTACAATCCAGTCAATCCATCAGCCAAGTTACAGAAAACTTCTAATGATTTGATTTTATAAGGGGTAGTTATATGAGTAAAGAATTGGAGAGAGCTCGTCAGGAGCTCTCTAAAAAATATCGAAATACTATTCAGACTCTTGAAGAAGAGAACCAGAAGCTTAAAGAGGAGAATGCAAAACTTCAAAAGGAACGAGATAAAGCTATCGTGAAATATTCAAAAATGGTTATTTATAATAAGTTATCTCAACAAGACCAAGAACGTATTCTTTCTGATGATGGTGTATCAAAACTTTTAAGCAATCTACTTAAAGGTTCAAACAGACCAATGGATTTCACTCCAGTTATACAAGAGTTTGATGAAGTTTCTTCCATGCTGAGAAGCTTATATGGAAAGTGAGGTTATTTGAATGACTTTCAAGAATGTTTGCTTGTTTGTTGCAACGCTTTTAACTCTATCAGGTATATGGAAGTTTGTATGGATACGAATACATATTAAAGGTTATAAACAGCAATGTTTAGAAGGAGAGAGTTTTTATGATTTCCTCTGTAGGTATTATGCTGATGAACCTTTTACTCGATTCAAAAAAGACTCAAAGTTAAGGCTTGTATTCAATAGTAAGGTATATAAAATTTCTTTGAGGTTACAAGGTCTTTTCCTAGTTCTTTTGGGTGTTGCTTTGTTTGTACTTGTTTTTTATATTAGTCATACAGAGTATGGTTCTTGGCTAGATATCAATGTGTAGAGGTGATTTTATGAAACGTGTAAGGTTGTGGTCTTTGTTGAGTTTTATATTTCTAGTTTCCTTTGGGGTAGCTATAATTTTAACTCACTCAAAGATTATTTCTGTAGTATGGGTTCTTTCAATTATTGTATTTGAGGTAATTGAATATCGTATTAAATATATTACAACTTGTTATAAAATGTATAACAGGAAAAATATTAAGTCTTTTAAACTAAATAAGTTCGACTCTTTTATTGAGAGTTTTATTTTGAAAGATGTAAGAAAGGAGTTAAAGCTGGATGAAAAACTGGATGATAAAGCATAAGGTCTTTATAGTTGGTTTTATTATATGTCTTTGTATGTCGATATCTTCTGCGATTTATCTGCGAAGTAACAAGACTTTTGAAGAACTAAGTCTATATACTTCTGCTATATGCAAGAATGATTTACACGCTTTTAAATCAGCAACTTGTGAAGAATGTGGGAGTGATATCACAGAGACAGGTATATTTTTTAATAGAGAGCTGAAAGAAGATACTGTAATCGAAACTGAAAGTGACACTAAGAAGTTTAGTGATTACTTTGAGAGTTATGAAGATTACAAGAAGTCATCAAATTCTGTTTCAGTTGCCTCTATTATTTTTTTGATTGGTATTTTGGTATTACCTATATCAATTATTACTGATTTAAAGTATGTATCTAAGGAGGTTAAGTAGTATGAATATTGCTATTGTTTGCTATATAGTAGCTATTCTCTTTGCCTTAGTTGATGGTTCAATAAGTCTTGGTACTTTAAGAACTGCTAAAAATACTAAGTCAAAGGTAGGTTACTTTATAGGTTTTGGTTCTTTGAGTGTAACAGGGTTACTTGTTAGTGCTTTGGTTATTATTGGGTTAAAAGTGGGGTAGTTATGAGGCAGTTCTTTGTATTTCTTTTTACAGGTGCTTCTATAGCTATCCTTGATTTGATTGATTCAGCTTTTGGTAACCGCATAAGTCTTGATAGTATTTGTGTAATGTCTGCTTTTACAGTCATATATTGGTGTGCTGATTGTATATGTAAAGTAGGAGAGTATGCTTATCGTGTTAAATTAAAGTATGAACAAGAGTGTTTTGTCTTTCAAGTTGTTGTTACATTGATATGTAGTTTTATACTTATTGTTTTTCGAGTTCCTATTGCACACATATACAGTTTGACTGATACACAATATGAGTTGTTGTCTATGTGTTTGTTTTACAAGGGTTTATGCTTAATATTTGGAAAACTGGAGTCTTTTTACAGAAACTACATAGCTTTAACTTGTCAGAATAAACATATCGTAGTATCAAATATTATATTTTATGTTACAATGATTGGTGCAGATGCATTAGTTATTGCTTTTGGTGGAGAATGTTATCATCTTGTGATAGCAACAGGGGTAGCTGATGCTATTACTGTTGTATTCAATATTTGTGCTAGTCATCTACAGACTGAGATTTATGCTTTACATAGTATTGGTTATGCTATAGCAAGTAGCCTTGAGGAGTGTACTAATTGTTGTTATACATTCCAGATAGTTAGGTTGAAAGCTAGTGATAATTTGAAGGAAAAGTATGAGATGTGTAAGAAGCTGAGTAAGTATGTATTCATTCCAACAATTCTTGTCGATTATGGGGTAGCAGTTTTGATGGTTCTACCAATGAAAGGGGTAGTTGATTTTAAATTAGCTCTTATTATAACTTTACTATATAATACACAGTGTATTTTGTTACAGTTATATGAAAATCATCGAGGTTTTTTGACTAGTTGTGGTGCTACTGAGTGCTTAAGACTAGGAGGTTTGTTTGGTATTTTAGTTAGAATACCTATTGCTATTATAAGTATTACAACACCTATAGGTATTTATGGTTTTGCTCTAGGTAGTGGAATTGACTTCTTTATCAGAGGTCTTTATTATAAATATAAATCTATAAATCTTGTGAATAAGGAGGCAGTTGCATGAGTTTTCGATATAAGTCACAAACTATAACACTTGAGAATTATCGTTCTGTATTTAAGGTATGTTCTCCAGATATTCTTGATGAAATTAGAAGTGCTATCTTGGATGATACTTCTATTTCATCTTTTATAAAGCCTTGTGGTACTGATAGTTATAAACTAGGTCAGCTAAGGTTGGCTGTAAGAGAGTTAGTTCCTATTGAGTATTTAAGTACATATGTAACTGGAAAAACTATATACAATATTCGGCAAGGATTTATCAAGGGAAGGGATATGTCACCTTTACTTGTTTATTATACCAACAAAGGTATTACTATTGATGCTAGTACATTAGAAAAACTTTCTGAGTTTTGTTTCTTAGGCATTGATATAAGTAAAATGGATTTTACTATTGTACCTAATAATCTTGTAGATACTGTGTGTAAAGGTCTTTATCATGGTTATCCTATGTGGCTAATCGTTGAAGATGGTTGTACTTTGACTGAAGGGGATATACAAGTACTTATGCGAGGTCTTTCTCTTGGTATCGATATACATCCTTTCTTGAGTGGAGATTGGTCTAAAGAAGCTATGTTACTTATGTTTTCTTATGCAAAGTCTGTTGATATTAATGAGGTTCTTAGTCTTATCAATTCAAAGTTTGATTGTGAATGTATTAAGGTACTTCTTGATTTAGCACAGAAGAATGTCCCTATTACTAAGTTATGTGTTAAAGATACTTCAGGTACTCCAGTTTATAATAGTTTTCAGATGTATGAACTTGGTAAAGCAATTGAAGAAGGGGTAGATACTCCAAAGATGTTTGACGCTACTCTTTCAGATTTTGATATAAATGAACTTCGTGAATGTGAAATTGCTAAGAAGAATAGAAAGTTGTCTGCAAACCTCAAGAAAAAGCCTAAGTTGGAAGGTTTATTCTAAATTTATCTATTGACTTTTATTAAGGCATAGTGTATAATGAACTTACAGTTAAAGGTTATCAAGCCTTTACAAAAATATAGGATTTACCTATTGACTTTTTATCAGTTTTATGGTATAATTAGTATATAAACAAATGGAGGTATTGAAAATGAAGAAACTTTTTATTTCAGATGAAGGATTTGAGCGTGTTTTTGACCGCAGTAGAGCCAAAGGGCATAAGAGATTACTCATAGAAGATGATGTCGAAGTTATGAGTCCAGTTGAGTTTGTTACACAGGATACAGACCTTGTTATGAAGAAAGCAGATGATTCCGATGAGCAGGAAGTTTACACAATGCTTTGCAAGGAGTTCGGTTGTGTAGGTCTTACAACAGATTTCAGAAGCAAGATTTCAGTTATCTTCTTAGATGATGGTTGGATGCTTGTAACTCTGCTTCATGGAGCGTTAGTTATGAACCTTGAGAACCAGTTGCTGATGCCTACAGTTGGAGATGATTTCAAGACACCAGCGGTTGTACCTGATGATGTTTGTTGGGTAAATGCAAATGACCTGCTTGAATACGGTAAGTATTTCGGTGTAAAAGGTCAGTTCATGTTTGATGTTGAGTTCACTTTCCTTGTAGGCGGTGACAAAATTAACAATATGCGTAACTTCAGCATTAGAGCTATCTCAGATGAGGATGTTGATTTATCTCTTGGCTACATCGCAGCTTATGAGCAGAAGATGAAAGCCAAAGAAGATATGCGTGAGACCAAGAAGATTATGGAGGCGACTCTTGGTGCAGGAAGTTCTTCCGAAGATACATACGAGTTTGACGATGACGATGAAGAGGAGGACTACGAAGACGAAGATGAAACAGACGAGTATGATGATTATTAAAATGTAGGACAAGCTGACCGAGGATGAAAGTTCTCGGTCTTTTTGAAGTTGGAGGTTTATTATGACATATAGAGAGTTTAAGTCTATTAACGATAGAATGAAAAATTCAGGTGCATTAAGTAATTATTGCAGAATAAAGAGTGTAGATGTTAAGAATGGTATATGCGTTATTGATATGTTAGGTAATAGTTCTGCTATTAAAACACAGAGTACTTCTATATCAGGATTAGTAAATGCAGTCTTAAGGGGTAGTGGCTATGTAACAAATCCTAGTATACTCAGTAATTATAATTTTGATAAAGTAGCACTAAAGGTTAGGCATAAAGATTACTTAAAAACGAAGCAGGAAGAAAAGGCTAAGATTGCACAAGAAAGTGCTAAATTGCGAGATGACATTTCTTCAAGTAAAACATTTTTGTTATATCATGGTTCAGATGGTGGTCTAAAATGTGAGATTTCATGCACAATGAATGTAGGGGCTTGTGATTTCGGTTCAGGTTTTTATACAGGTGATAATTTAAATCAAGCGGAAAATAGAGTATCAAATAAGAAAGATGCTTATTTGTACACATATAAGTTTGATGTTAAAGATCATTCGCTATATGAATTTAATGATATTGTTTTATGGGCATTATATGTTGGGTATAATCGAAGATATATAGATACAGTACCAAAGAAATATCTAATGAAGTTTAAAGAGATTAACAATTATGATATTATTGTTGGGTACATAGCAGATGATAAAATTTCATATGTTTTTCGTGATTTTCTTAGTGGAGATATTACTGATATGTGTTTAGCTGAATGTCTAAAACTTGTTAAGTATGGAAAGCAATATGTATTTAAGACTCAATCTGCTGTTGATGATTGTTTAACGCAGCATAGTTGTTATCAGTTAACTACTGATATGAAGAAAAATAGTACGTCATGGGGTAGTACGTTGAAGAATGATTTAGATGCTAAGATGAATATACTTAGAAAGAAGTATAGAACTGTTGGTAAATTTATCGATGATTATATTTAGGAGGTAATTAAATGGCTAAGAATAAACTAGGTTTTGATTTTACATTAGATGAAAAGTGTGATATATTTGGTAGTATGTTTAAGCTTTTAAGTACTGAGTATAAATTTGATTCTGCTTTGTCTGTGAGAACTATTATGACAGATAAGAGCTTGTATTGGCTTTTCCCTAATGTAGATAATCAGGATTGGTGTGATGAACGATTTATGCTTAGTCAAATTATGAATAGGGTGCATTTTACTAAGGGTAAGGTAGCTGAAGATTATGCAATGTGGTTTTTGGGGTATCTTTATGCTTACTGGATATTGACTAGGGGTAGTACAAGAGAAGAGGTCTATAGAATATTACCATTTGAGAGATTTATTGCGTCATTTGAGTTTTATCATACACAAGGTTGGGATTTTGTAATAGATGCTGCTATAAAAACATTTGAGACTAATGATTTTGTTATTTAGGCGGTATTTTTATGTTAAGAGTTGAACATTATGAGTATAGTAAAAATAAGAAAGTTATTGAACAAATATATGAGGACTCATTTCCAGCAAATGAGAAGTTCAAGTTTTCTATATTGAAGTAGTGTAATAAATCGGATAATGTACACTTGAGTAGTATTTTATTAAATGATGAGGTCATTGGTATGCAATTTACAGTTGATTTACCGAATGATATTACTTACTTAATGTATTTTGCTATTAAGGAACAGTTTAGATGTCAAAGACTTGGTTCTAAGGCTCTGCAACAATTAGTTGTTACAAATAACAATATACTTCTTTGTATCGAGAAACCTTGTAATGAACTTACTGAGTCACGAAAGTCTTTCTATCTGAGAAACGGTTTCTATGAAACAGGTATCTTTATCGAGGATACAGGTGTACAGTATGAGATGCTTACATCTGTGAAAGGCTACCAACCTACTGATGAAGACCTACGAAATCGGTATGGATGTATGACCAAGAATAAGTGGTTGAAGAGTAAGATTATGAAGTCTTTTGATGCAAATTGCAAAGTATTATAGGGGTAGTTCTTTTAAATAACTTTATAAGAAACTATAAATTTAGAGAGATTGATTTCCAGTAAGTCAATCTCTTTTTATATTTTTGTGAGTTAAATAGAGAAAGGACGGTGAGTTTGTTTGAAGTTTTACAAAGCAGGTGAGTTTGCTGATTTGATAGGTATAACTAGTGTGACCTTGAGAAATTGGGACGCACGAGGTTGGCTCAAACCTCATCATAGGTCACCTACTGGATATAGATATTATTCTGAGGAGCAACTTCAAAAATATTATAATGGAGAACTCATCTTCGAGAAAGGAAGTGATAATGATGAAGGGAGCTGACAGATTTAAGTCAATATTAGAGAAATATATCAATAGACATATACTTTTGTATGGAGATCCAGACTCAGATGGTCTGATATCACTTCGTTTTATGTGTGAGTTCTGTAATATGCTTGGTCTAAGTTATACTTATTATGTAAATGAGCATCGTTATCACGGTTTTGAATTATCGTTGAAAGACCTTAAGGGGTATCTTGTTATAGCAGCTGATTTTGCTATTACACAAGCTGAAGTTGAAGCAATGGTAGCAAATGATATAGTTTTGTTAAGTACAGACCATCATGAAATTCAGTCAGAGTTTATCGATGTAGTTGGAGAAACTGCTGAGGGTATCGTTATAAATAATCAATATCCATTCGAACCAGAGGAAGATAGATACCAATCAGGAGCAGGGGTATTTTATGAACTTATATGTGATTTGTATCCAGAATTCAAGAGTAAAGAAAGAGATGCTCTCGTTGGCTTGACTTTGCTTTCTGATATGAGACCTATTGAAAACAATAAAGCAAAGAAATATTTGCGTTCAGCTTACTCTTATGATTCAAGTGAAGGCTTTATTGGCTATTTAGTTGAGTCTTGTCGTTCATCAGATTATGATTTTGGTTCACCTAAGTTTGATAGAAACTTTATTGATTATAATATAAGTCCTACGATTAACGCATTGCTTAGAGCAAATAAAACACAAGAATGTATTGATTTTATATTAGGTAAAGGCTTACCAAACTTCGATGCTAAAGGTTTACAGAAGAGTTTGATGGTAGATATGAGTTTACGAGCACAGATTAAAGTGTTTACTAATATTGCTTATATTGTTATCAATACTTCGGATTTCCTTGATTACAATGTCAAAGTATCAAGTTATATTGGTCTTTTCTGTAATGACTATAAAGATAAGCATGGAGGTATTTCTACTTTAGGCTTTGTAGTTGAGAATGGTCGAGTAATTCGAGCATCTTTCAGGGGTAGATATGATGATATTCATTACAGAGCAGGTTTCCAAAACTTAGGTATCCATGCAGAAGGTCATCCAGGTGCTTTTGGTATTCAAGATTTTCAACCAAAAACTCAAGATTGGTATGATATTGATGACCTAGTTGGAGATTTAGAGTCAAATCATACAAGTACGATTACTATTATAAAAGCTAGTAATCTTGCTTTTGTATTGAATAAAGATGGTTCTAAAATTGCAATGGAAAATCAGTATGTACGAGATATGTATAGAACTTATATAAAATATACAGGCTCTAATGCAAAAATCGTCAAGAAAACTTATAAGCAAGAGGAGTTTGATAGTTCAGATTATGCTTGTGGCACTAAGGCTGATGTCATTGTAAGGGGTACGAAATACAAATATCTTCGTGACTCTGAGGGTAATCCTATTCCTAAATACATTGAGTATTTAGTAGATGGTAGGAAAGTAAAATCCTTTGGTGTAACAATCGAAGATGGAGTTATTTTACCTATGTTAGAAAAAGGGTATATACAATTATATATCCGAAGTGCATTAAGTTAATAAATTTAAAAGGAGGATATTTTCAATGGCACTTAATATTAAAGCGAATAATGCTAGTCGAAGCAAGAACAGATTGATGGGTATTATCATCGCAGCTTGCGTTGTAGTATTCATTTGTATTATGACAGCAATCAGTTCTGCGGAAACAAAGAAAACAATTACTGTAGTAAGGATTAAGTCAGACACACCAATTGCAGCTAACGCACTTATTACAGATGATATGCTTGAAGCATATGATATGTATTATAAAGAGTTTCAGCAGTACGGTACAATGAAGTTCTCTGATGGTAGTACAAGAAGTACTATTGTTAGATGGAATGATAAAGACCTTGTAGTTGGTAAGCGTTATGGTGCATACTATATGCGTGGTGGTACAGTTCTGTTTTGGGATTCAACAATCTCTGACCAGACTCGTAAGAACTCTTATTTGTATTCTATGAGTGGTGAGTTATTAAATATTCAGATGACTACAACTCAGGATTTCGGTGATATGGTAGTTCCAGGTGATACTTTAAACGTAAGAGCAACTTATACTACTACAATTTATAACTTACCTACTGAGCAGGAATACAAATTAAATGCAAGTAGTGGTGGTAACGCTTCAACTGATGGGGTAGAAATTACAAAGACAGATTCTTTATTCTCTGAAGTTACTATTCTTGATATGTTAAATGCTTCAGGTAACTCAATATTCGATATTTATTATCAGTATATCGCAGCTACTAAAGCAGAACAGCAGGCTATGTTACAGGATGATGGTTTCTTAGAGTCAGTTAAACCAGCAAGTATCTTAGTTGAGTGTACTGCTGAAGAAGTTGAGCATTATATGAAACTTCAGGCAGCTGGTGCTTCTTATCAGATGACACTTTTACCTAGAACATCAAGCAGTTCTATTACTGATAGCTTAAGCGAAATTCAGACAGCTCTTGCAGGTATTGCAGGTCTTAAAGATAACTAATTGGAGGTTAAATAATGGGATTTTTTGATAAGTTTTTAGACAGTGAAAAAACTGCTAAAGTTACAATTAAAGACCCTAAGAAAGTATTTGAGGAAGTCCTGAGACAGACATCAGGCTCCTCATATACAAGAGATATTAAGTATAATATTTACTATCAAATTATTGCTTTCTATGGGGTAGTTGATGGCATCGGTACTTCGACATTGGTGGCAAATACAGCATTAGCTATTGCGGAAACTGGTCTTACAGTTTGTGTTATTGATACTTCAATGCTTGCACCATCTCAGGATGTTTTGTTAAATACTGAAACTGCTGAGTTGGAAGAAGATGGAGAAACAGAGCATCTTGATTGGTTCGATATGCCTTATACAAAGAAGTCACCTTTGCATATTTCTAAGTATAGCAAAAACATTTCAGTCTTATCATTTAAGGGTAAGAGACGTACTGTTGTAGATTTCCTTTCTACAAATGATAGTAACACTCTTGTTGATATTGCTCTTGCTACATTGCATAGCAAGTTCGATATTATCCTTATAGATTGTTGTCACGAAATGTCAGCTGTTAATACTGCTTGCTTACAGCAGGCTCAGCAGGTTATCCAAGTTTGGAATGATTCACCAAGTGTAGTTGCAAATTTAGAAGGTTATATTACAAATGCAATAACTCTTTCTTGTCCTTTGGATAAAATGCGTTATGTTGTAGCTAATCGAATGAGTAAGGACGTTATGGGTAGTTTAAATGAACTTGCTAAACAGTATCGTTGTCGAATTATAGCTACTAACTATTTATCTGAGGAACTTTACTTAAATACTGTTATCGGAAAGCGTCTGTTTAGATGTGAGTCAACTGATGATTTAGTTGCTAAGTATACTGAATGTATTATTATGGTAGCTTGTCATATCTTAAATATTGACCTTGATGCAGAGAAGAAGCCAAAAGGTACTATTACATCAAACGATATTATGGAGGGTAAGGTAGATGGAACTTACCATAAAGAGCTCAAGGAGTTTAATGATAAGTTTGCAGAAAATCATCCAGAAATCAAGATTGATAGTGACCCTTTACGTCACAGCAAATCAGGGGTAGATGATGAGGTTCAATATGAAGTTGAGGATGACACAGCTAATGATTATGACCCAACATTGCGAAATGATATGGATTCGGTAATACAAGATGATGTACCAGAAGATATAAAGGTTACTGAGGAAGAGAAAACTGCTATTAGTTATGGTGCTGTTATGCAGGAGGATGATGTTACTCAGGAAGAGTTGACAGACTCGGATAACTCAGGGGTAGCTGATATCTTCGAAGACCCAGCTAAAGTAGAGAAGCGAAAGAAATTCTTTGGTAAGAAGAAGAAAAAGAATAAGTAGAAAGGAGATTACTAATGCTTAGTTTAACAGATATTTTTAAAGCCCAGACAAAGTATGGTATTAACAATAATATCACAGCAGATGGAGAAACTGTTAGCTATGAGGTTTACCTTATTGGTTGTAGACGTATGTTAACTGATAAGACTCCTGTTGATTACTATGGATGGGACATTAAGCGTCAGAATGATTTTACGGATAATCTTATCGTTACTTATGTACGAAATAATCTGAAGTTAGTTGAAGGTTTCCTTGACGAGAATGGTGACCTTGAGCAGGATGACTTGATTAATAGACTTCGTATTGATATTGTAGACTTTGGTATTCTTCGTGAAGCTCTTGAGGATGACTCGGTGCAGGAAATCCAGATTAACGATTGTAAGACAATTTGGGTAGTTCGAGGGGGTAGGTCTGAATTATTCGTTGATAAGAATGGTAAGCCCTATCAGTTCGTATCAGATGAAGAGTTACACGCTACTATTGACCGATTAATCTATAATCCGAATGGTAGTACACCTCGTATGACAAAGACCAACCCTTTGTTAAATACACGAACAGCTGGTAAAGGTTATCGTCTTTCTGCTGTAGATGGTACTGCTATCACACCAGATAGTAAAGTTGGTTTCGATTTTCCTTGTACATCAGTTACAATTCGTAAGTATGCACCTAGTATGCTTATGTTCGATGACTTTGAAGACTTTGGTTCAATTTGTCATGAAGCTTCAGAGTTCTTGCGTTTCTGTGGTAGAGCTAATATTCGTTTAGCTTGTGTCGGACCGACTTCATCAGGTAAAACAACATTGCTTAATGCAGTATGTTGGGAAGTAGACCCAGAACTTCGTTTGATTTTGATTCAGAACCCTACCGAGATTATGATTTATGACCGTAATGAGGAGACTGGAGCAAATAGACGAAATGTTCTTCACTGGGAGGCACAGGATTTACCACCAGAAGCAGCCAAAGACCCAACAACACCTACTATGGCAAATGAGATTGCACATACATTGCGTAATACACCAGATGTTATTGTTCCAGGTGAGGTTCGTACACCAGATGAGTTCTATCAGATGAACAGAGCTTTGAAAACCGGTCACCGAGTTCTTACAACGTGGCACGCTTTAGATGGTGCTGATGCTATTGATAGAGCTTCAACCGAGTTGTCAACACTTGGCGGTAATCCACTTGACCATGCTCGTTCTATGGCGAATTCTTTTGATATTATTGTTTCACAGCAGAAGCTTGGTGATGGTCGAAGAAAGGTTATGAAAATCGAGGAACTCACAGGTAATATTATCAATGGTAGAGCTGAAACTGTTACACTGTTTGAGTTTAAGTTAACTGGTGATACTGAGAAAGACCCAAAAACTGGTCATGTTAAAGAAATCTTTGGATATTACCAACACGTTAATGCTATCAGCGAGAAACTTGTACAGTCGTTCTACTCAGTTGGTATTACTAAGGAAGAGTTAGCACCTTATATCAACCCACCAGCAATTGTTGAGGGTAGAAGTAACCTTGCAAGTCAGGCTGAAGCAGAGAATAAGCGTTTTGAGTCTATGAAGAGATTACATGGCGAAGCAGAAGTAGATGATGGTACTCCATCATTCTTATAAAGGGGGTAGTTTTATATGTTTCATATGAATACTTCCACAAACTGGACAGTTAGTGCTGATTTAATTAAGCTCGTTGCTATTGCAGTTGCTATTTTCTTGATATATTTCTTTAGTTTTCAGCTTCAAACTGCATTTGCTAAATTCATGAAGAAATTTGGAGAGAAAATTGGTGTATATGCTACTGGTAAAGAGTTTACTTATCAGCGTTATGTATATCAGCATAGCTCTAGTCCTATTTCTAAGCTATATAACTGGGTTAATAACCAGTTAGTAGCTTTAGGTCTTAAGAGACTTGGTATTTCAGTTGTGGGTTATTTATTATTTTGGGCAGCAATTTCATTTTTGTTAGCCTTAATAATCGATTTAGTAACTCAGATGGGATTTTTGTTTTTCCCAATCATATATGTAGTTACTTTCGTAGCAGTTATTGTTATGACACGAGTTTTGGTTTCTGAGCGTATGGAAATGCGTGAAGCAGATGTTATGAATGCTGTTGATCTTATTGTACCAGAAATCAAAAATGGTGTAAAGAATGCTATCGTTACTTATAAAGATAACTTTGCACCTAGTGTTCGAGATGACTTTCAGGCTTTTATTGTTAATGTACAGGATAGAGGCTATTCTTTTGAAGATGCTATGTATATCTTAGCAGATTCTCTTGGTCTTGTATTTAATGATTTTGCTCAGAAAGCTATTTATTTCGAGGCTGTAGGTGAGAAAGAAATGGTAGATATCTTCTCTGATATTACTGAAACAAATCGTCTGAGAAGGCAATTAAGAGATGAAAATAATAGTGCTTTTACTTCTTTGAAGGTTTCATTTATTGTTTCAACTCTTATGACATTCGGGTATTTCATATTCCTTATGTTTACAGATGATTTCTCAAGAAAGTTCTTCTTAACTCAGACAGCAGGTAAGTTCTTACTTATCATTATGGTTATTGTAGTTTTTGCAGTTTTGGCTTATATTTCAACTATCAAGTCAAAGTCAATTTAAGGAGGTGTTTAAATGAAGACTATTATTCTTATACTTGCAACAATATTTGCAGTATATAATATCCTTAAATTGTATGGGGTATTTGAGTTTTCGGTAAGACCTCGAAAAACTGTAAATGAGATTGAGGAAAAACGTAAGTTTAATAAGAAACGTAAGACAGAAACTAAGAAGCTTTGGTTATATACCGAATCTGTAGATTTGTTTAGGGGTATCTTTATGACAGACCTTACATATGAGAAGCATAAGTATTATATTCAGCGTCTTGAATTAAGGTCTGACCCATTAGACAGATTATTGACTCCAGAAGAGGTTAGAGGTCAAAGAGTATTTCCTTTTCTTATTAGTTTGATTTTTATTCCTCTTGGTTTATTTTTTCCAGCAGTACTTTTAGTACCGCTTGGATTTTTAGCTAATCTTTTAACATACCAAACAGTGTATAAAATGAAGATTGCAGATGAAGATGATATAATTGATAATGAATTTATCAATCTTTATTTGCTTATGTACTCAAAGTTAAAGCAAGGTTCAAGAGCACGTTTACAGGGTACTGTTGAAAACTATATCAATACTCTTGAAAGCTCTAAGTATACTGAAGAGTCTAAAGTTATGTTGAAATTTTCAAGGTATTTCTTGAATTTACTAGCTCTTTACGAAGACCATGTGGCTGTTCCACATTTAAGAGACGTTTATCACTCAGCTACGATTATAAACTTCTGTAATGTTGCTACACAGTCTTTAAATGGTATTGAAAACTTTGATAACTTGCTTACATTCAAGATGCAGTTGACCGAACGTCAGACCAATCAGATGAGAAAGCGTCAGCAAGAAATCTTGAGAAAGGGTGAGCGAAGCATTTATGCTATTTGGGTTATCCTTATAATCTTCATTGCCGTTGGTTGGGTATCTAAGATGCCTACTGGTATGTTTAGTAGTATGTTCTAATAAGGAGGTGCTTTAATTGAATGGTTTGGTTAAAAATGCATTTCTAGTTATTATGGGTGTTACAGTTGCAATGTTGTTGTATTTTGCTTTGTTTGGTACTGTTGATTTAAACGGTAATAGCCTTGTAGGGCATAAAACAGGTAATATAGAACAGACATCATATTGGAGGGGTGCTTTATGGTACGCAGCTGAGGCTATGGAGAACCCAATATCACGTTACTATTATGAGTATTGTTATTTACCAAGTGTACACAAGGATGACTATGTTGATGAAGCTCTTGGGGGTAGTCAGACGTTTTCGTCTATACAGAAGACTGCAACAAATTTATCATCTTCGCCTACCGATGATACATATAGCTTTTCAACAGGTAATTCAACTGTGTTTCAGACATATTCGACTGGATGGAAATAAATATGTTTTTCGCTACATTTAGTTGAAAATATATTTAGCAAATGTTTCTAGGGCATTTGTATCAAATAATTAAAGAAAGGAGATTGTACTTTATGAATAAGACAGTCAAGAAAGTGTTTATGTTGATTGGTTTATTAGTAATCATCTTCATAGCATGGCAGTTAATATTCAATGATGGTGGTATCTTGCGTACAATGTACAATAGTATCGCAAATGGTATCAATAAACAGTGGGCTAAGGTGGCAGGTTCTGGTCAGGAGTTACTTCCAGCTTGGAGTTCTTCTACAGCTACATCTAACGGTACTGGTTTTGATATCAATACAAAATAATATCGTAACCTAAAATCAGAGGGTAGGCATACTGCACATGCCTACTCTTTTTAAGTATTATAAGGAAAGGAGAATTTACTTATGAATAGGTTAGTTTATTCAGTGTTCAAAGCAATTATGATGGCTATAATCTTCGTATTTGTATTTGATATGGCTTTTTATTTATATAGAGCCATCAGTTTAAATTCTCGTATGCAGAGTATATCCACTTCTTTGCAAAAAGTTGTTATGGAGAACAATTACTTGCCTAGCGAGACAGCAACTATGTATCAGCATCTATTTGGGCAGTTAGTAGTAGACTTTAATGGGGGTAGTTACACCGTATCAAACGGTAATTTGAGTTTCAATGATTCAGACTCAAGTGATAATTTTATCTCAGGTTTGCATTGGAATTACAAGAAAGATGCAACTAATATATCTACTGCAAATGACGCTAAAGCAACTGTGTACAGATATCGAAATTCTTCATTCGTTGAACAGCAGATAGGTTTAGTAGTTAAGAAAATGAATCAGCCTGCTGATTACGGTCAAGTTATGGTAGTTCAGATTAGAGTTGGTGTTTATCAGCCTTTATGGGGTTGGGGTACTGCTAACGGTAAATATGAGTATAATGGAGAAGATGGTACACAATGGGTAAGAAATTCAACTGGAGCATCCACAGAGTTTGTTTATAACTATTATGTTCCTTGCTTACAGTACAGAACAACAAATCAAGATTCTTAAGGGGGTATTAGTATGAAATGGAAGTCAATGTTCATTCTTATTGTACTTAATATCTTTGTAATGTTGATGGTAACTGTAACAGCTGAATATGTAAATCTTGCAGATAGATTTATTACAATTGAGGATACTGTACAAGAAGCTCTTGATTCTGCTGTAAGTACCTCAACTAGGTCAGAAGAGTTCTTCACCGAGAAAGTTCAGAATGAGGTACAGTCATACGGTATCACAAGCGATAAGACTACATCTTACGCTGAAACAACTCTCTGGCTCAGGGGTAGTGAACAGTTCTTGATGGGTAATACTTATGTGCTTGCTAAATATTATGACCAGTACGGTAGATTTCCTAATACTTTAGGAGAGTACCAAACTTTTAATGTACAGTTCTCAGACCCAATATTCGGGCAGGCAGGGGCAGTATATAAGTGGTTGTATGGAAATATCGATTCTGACTATACAAACTCTAGTTTGACGAGTTGGGCTAACAGAAGTACTTCTAAAATTAAGGAGTATAACATGTTCAATACGTCAGGGGGTAGAGATGCAAATGCTAATGGAGGTCAGAATTTCAAGGCTTTCTATAATAGTATTGGTAAATATCAGCTAACAACTGGATATTTAAAGCATAAAGAGGCAGGCAGTACAAACTCTTATAAGATGAAGCTTGAAACTTACCCAGTTCTTGCAAATATGGGTTTCTCATATATGCAAAATTATAATTCAATATCATCTGATATTACATCTGATAATTTTACTTCAACATTTCATGTTGGTAAATCAACAAATGGTCAGAAAAAGACAGTTTATTATTTAACTCCAACTTCGCTTGGTGTTACTTATGTACCTACTGAAGTTTTAAAGCCTACTTTCTTAGCTAATCTTGACACTCTTGTTAGATTGAGAATGCTAGGTTCAGACCCAACAACTACATCAAGTAGTGATATTACAGCTACAATGCAACAGGCAAATAATTGTATTGCTACTGATGTATATAATAACGGCACTCAGGCAAAGCATACAAAGAGTAGTAGTGATGAGTTGATTGTTTCAGATGGTGATGTTGAGTTTGATTTGAGTACTGCTCAGGTTAAGGTAGATTATTTTTACATTAATTTTGGTGATACATCTTTAAGAACTAGAACAGAGACTATAGCTGCTAAGATTAATGGTGCAATTCAGGCTTATGACAATACAGGCAATCCTACTTACAATGAGGTAACTTCAAGAAAGCACATATTGGATAGTTTTATTAATAAGAACAATGATACTTCTCAACACGTATCTAATTTCAATGGTGCATCTTTGTCAAATGACTATGATGGGGTACGTAATGGTCGTATAGTCGCCAGAGTAAGTGTTAAGATTAAATGTCATGCACCTTATAAGTCAGCCATTTTACAGTGGATGGCTCAGAAGACTGGTACAAAGCACTTTGATATTAAGTCTTATGACCCAGAACACCTTGAAGCAGATGATAGTTCTGATGGACTTTGGTTCAAGTATACAACTTATTATTGTACATCTCGTACTTAATATTCTAGTTAGGAGGTAAATTTATGTTAGCTATACTTTCAGAAATTGATTGCTTGAAAGTAATTCAGGCTAAAGGGGTATACCCAGATGAGTTCTACACAAGTATTGATACTTTCAGAAACAATACCCCAGTCTTTCGTGATGCAACAATTATTGTTATATTTGCAGGTAATTGTAGATTTAACAAGAAGCATACAATCGAACTTATTAAGATACTTACAAAGAGGGCTGAAGACCCTAATGATGGTGGTATCAGTCACGTGTATGTTATTTCAGATATGACTATTGCAGGTCTTAGGTCTTATTATAAGTATGAAGGCACTATAAATACTGTGAGTATCATGCATGGTTGGAATTCAGTCAAGGACGATGTAGATATTTGGATAAAACTTAGGAATGAACCTAAAGAAGCGACTTGTTATTTTTCTACTTTCGATTCAGGGGTAGTTGATGGCTTAGTAGCCGATTATCGAAATAAGTACACTAAGGAAGATGATTATATTAAATTGATTCAGATTCCAAATGTAAAGAAATTGCTTCAAATGAGTTAATGTGTGATGGTGCATATATAAAGAGTACAAATTTATATATGCACCATTTTTATGAGTAAATTTTGTTCTTAGTTGAACTATTTTTAGCTAGTTTGATTTGAAATAAACTAATCCGTTTTTAATCTAAAATATGCAAAATAATGAATTTACTCTATAATGTTGTGTATATTAAGTGTAAATTTTTAAACTTTTGTAAGGAGGCAAAATTTTATGGTACAAGGCAATGCAACGCTAGTTATTGATTTAGGTAATTCTTCCACAAAGGGAAAAGTTCTCTTTGGTAAGGATAGCCAGACAGGAAAGTTCAGAGAGAGGGAGTTTGATATCCCTAATGTATTTGCACCTATTGACGAGAATTATATTGTATCACCAGATTACGATGATGCAACTTCAACAATTCTCAGGGTAAATACTGAGTTAAACGGTAGACAGATTAAAGGTGACTTCTGTAATGGAGATTTACAGGTTAAGGAGAAGCCTTTATGTACAATCAAGCCTAGTGCTTCTGATAAGAAGTACAATCTTGATTCTACAGTTTTAAGCTACAGACTTGCTTTCCTTTTTGCTTATAAAGCAATTATGAATATGCAGAGAATTTCAGATTTCAGCCAGTTAGATATTACTTGGACTGTAGTTACATTATTACCACCGGGAGATTTAGATGAGGGTAAAGCACCTTTAACAGAGCTTATTCAGTCTATTGATAAGCTTGAAGCTGTTTTCCCAAAGGTAGATTTGCCTATTAAAATCTCTAAGACAGTAGTTCTTCCAGAGGGTTATTGTGCTTATGCAGGGGTAGTTTACGACATCGGTTGTCAGTTCAGACCAGATTACAAGTATCTGACTGAAGAATCAGTTCTTGTTATTGATATCGGTGCAGGAACATCTGATATTCTTCTTATCAAGAATAATAAATTGGTTCAGAACTCTAAGTACACTATTACACAGGGAGGTAACAATGTTTACCAGCTTGTGCGTAGAAAGCTTAGAATGATGGGACTAGACCTTGATGATGCATCTATTAAAGCAGGTATTATCAAGGGTGAGGTTAAGGACGGTGCTAAGAAGATTAGTATTGTGGATATTGTAAACAATGCTAAACTTGAAGTTGCTCAGAAGATTGTTTCTGAAATTCAGGATTTCTTCGACCTTACAGATACAAAGACTCGTTCAATTGGTTATCTGCTGATTTGTGGTGGTGGTTCTATGCAGGATTCTGATGTACCTGAGATTATTCCTATGAGCACTAAGGTACTTGAAAGCTTCAAAGTTCTTTCACCAAATGCACAGCTCATTGATATTCCTACTCATATCGTGTCTAAGGAGTTACCAGATGGTGATATTGAGAAGGTAGAGGAGATGATTAGCCCTAGAAAGTTGAACCTTTTAGGTGCTAGTATTCTTGCAGAACGTATTTAAAGGAGTGTCTAATCTATGCAATATAAGGTGTTTGTAGGAAACATATCACCAGAAGGTGAGCATATCTTAACTACATATCTTAATGTTTTTATGCCTGATGCTATTATCGAACCTTTAAAGCCAGCAGGAATTAAAGGTAAGATGAAGAATCACGCTACAAGAAATGATGTTGCATTAGTAATTTTAGACGAAAGCCTTTATCAGTCATGTGTGGGGGTGCTAGACGAAGTTTTAGCACTCCCTAAAGTGCATAAATATATTGATGATGATGGTTTAAATCAGTTTTTAATCTCAAAGTTTGGTCGTCTTGATGGGGTAGTTGATACAGAACCTACTGTTCCACCAGATATTCTTATGGGTGAGAATTCTTCTGCAGATGAAGAAGATGCCTACATTCCTAATAGTACCGAAATATTTGAAAAGCCTGAGTCTACCTTGCCACCAGACCAGTTGGTTGCAGGTAATACAGGTATTGTTCATGCAATAGAAGATGATGAATTTGATAATCTATCTGTTGCGACTGATAATCCATCTGAGGCAGAGTCAAGTGATGCAATTATCAATGAGTTAAGAGATAAATTAGCTAGTAGTGAAATGATGGTACATAATCTCACATTACAGCTTAAAGACAAGGCAAGTGATACAGAAGAAGATATTTCTTCGTTTGTAAATCGAATTCATGAACTTGAGACACAGTTAGAAGATGCAAAGAGACAGGTACAGGCTAGTGGTTCTGATGAAACTGATTATATTAGTCTTGGTAAAATTGCTAAGGCTGAGCAAGTTATCAGTCAGTTTGATGACCTTAAAGCTAAATTGCGTCAGGCAAATGAAGCTAAGTCTGCACTTGAATACGATAAGACTTCTCTTTCTGGTCAAGTTGATTTGCTCACAAAGCAAATTGATGATTACAAGATTAAGGTAGCTGAAATCGAGGTACTTAAGTCAGAGATTAGTAGTAAGAATGATGAAATTACTACTTTGACTTCTAATTTAGCTGAGAAAGAAGAAGCCTATACAGGGGTAGTTACAGCTTCAGAAAGTTATAAGGCTGAAATTGAAGTTTTACAGAAACAGATTACTGAGGATAAGGAACAGTTATCTATATTAGATGATACCAAATCAGAACTCAGTAAGAAACAGCTTGAAGTTGATGATTTAAATACGGAATTGAAGGCTAAGTTAGCAGATATTTCTTCATTAACTGAGAAGTTGACTGCTAGTGAGGAAGAGATTAAAGCGAAAGCTGAATTGCTTGAGAAGAAGGAGAAAGAAATCAACGAAGCATTAGATTTAGGCTCTGCTTCAGATGAAAAGATTTCTGAACTTCAAACTCAAATAAATACCTTAAGTCAGCAGGTAGAGGCTTTAACAGCTGATATTTCCGAGAAGAATGAAAAAATCGAGGCTTATGAGTCTGATATTGCAAACTATAAAGATACTATTAGTATGCTTGAAGAGGATAGCGAAAAACTTTCTCATAAGGATGCCGAGATTTCAATGTTACAGGCAGACCTTGAAGCACATAATGGTACGATTGCAAGTCTGAATGAGACTATTGAAAGATTAAATAATCAGATTGTAGAGAAAGATTCAGAAATCAATAAACTTACTACTGATGCCGAAGCTTCTAAGGGTAGTTCAGATGTATCTGCTAAGGCTCTTGATAAAGCTATCGAAGAGAAGAATGCTATCGAGGATAAACTCGTACAGACCGAAACAGCAAGGCTTGAGTTACAGACTCAGGTAGAGCAGTTAGAAGGTCAAATTAAGGAATTAAATGGGGTAGTTTCCTCTAAGGATGATGAACTTAGAGTTGTTACAACTGATAAGGATAAACTTACAAATCAGGTTGAAAGCTTACAGAAAGAGCTAATCGATGCTAAGGCAGATGATGAAGTTCTTAGTAAGACACAGGAAGAATTACTTGAGGAGAGAAGAAAATCTGCTAGATTAACTTCTGAAATCGAAGTCCTTAAGAAAACTGATGACTCAGGTAAAACTTCTGAACTTAGACTTGAGATTGCAAGATTGAAGAATGACCTTGAAAAGGCTAATAACGCTTCAGCAAATAGTGAGGAACTTGATTCCTTACGAGAAGAACTTGCACAGTATAAAGAAAGATGTGCATCACTTGAAATTGATATTGCTGATAGAAATGAGCAAATCAAGGGTGTAGAAGATAGTGTATTCTATCAGATGGAAAATAGTGCATTACCTAAAGTACCTTTTGATGCATCTATTAAAGCACCTGTTTCAGTTCCAAGTAATTTTGTTCTTGTTGCAGGGGGTAGTGCAGAAAGCAACGCTTCAATTTATTCTTTATTGCGTAGAACTTGTGTAGCTGATGCAACAAAACGTATAGTTATTGTTGATTTGGTTACTGATTCTACACTTGATAGGGAGTTTAGTTGCAAGCAGATTGTTTCACCAGTTAACTGGTTAAATGGTGCGGAAAGTTTGAAAGATTTTGTTGCACCTACAAGATTTCCAAATGTTAGGGTAGTATCTACATCGTTAGCTTACTTCAATGATTTGTATTTATTGACAGTAGATTGGCAGAGAATTATCCAAGATTTAAGTTCTATGCCAGCAGATGTGGTTGTTATAAATATTGGTTGTCTAAATAGTACAGTTCCAAAGATTTTATTTAATACATTAAGCAAATGTATGAAGACTTATGTTATCACTAAGGCTACTCCAGTGAATTTACGAACTGTTTATCTTACACTTCGTGGCTTCACAGAGTTAGGTAAGAATGTTTCTGTAGAATGTGTCGATTACTCAACAAATTCGGCAAACTTCTATAAGAGATTGACTGCCAAGTTCCAAGCTCGTATTTTGAGTGATAGTGATATATTGCAATTGTAGGAGGTGATTAAAGATGTCAATGAGAGCACAATTAAGTCTGTTATTTGATGACGAAAATCTATTTGATAACTTTGTCAAACCCTACAAGGATGAGAAGTTATTAAATAACCTTATTATAAAGTGCTTATCTGCTTATTATTATAATGAGGAGGTAAGAAACCTTATAGAGGGTACAAGTCTTGATGATGTTGCTGATAGCGAAGAAGTTACAAGTACTCAGAGTCTTGTAGATGGTATTAGAGCTTCACTTATTATGCAGGATTTCCTTGCTAGTGAACTTCAGAGTACCATTGAAGCAGGTACAGAAGACGTTTCAAGTATCTTAAATAGAACAAATGAAGCAGCTGAGAAATCAGGGGTAGCTAAGACTACTAAGTCTGAGTATGGTGCAAGCGTTCTTCAGATTGAACAGCATAATTTGAATATTGGTGCTTCACAGGAGAGTCAGCCACAAACTGGTGCATCTGTTGAGCCTAGTGATACACTTAAAATTCTTATTATGGCAGTTTCAAAACTTGCCGAGGCTTCTGGAAACAGTGAAGTGGTTAGTCTACTTCACTCCAGTCCAGCGAGCGAGCAGGTAGTTGTTCAGCAAGAAGCACCAAAAACTGAGAGTATTACTCAAAATCAGGAAGTGGTATTAACTGAAACTAAGGAACAACCTATTTCAGAGCCACTAAAGCAAGTTGAAACAAAGAGCTTTGAAGTTGAGGAAGACTTTATTAAAGAAGAGCCAGTTTCTACAAGAGATGATTTTGCACCAGAGCCAGTTGTTGTTACACCTGCAGAGCCAGTGTCAGCAAATGCAGGTTCAACTACCACAACTGAAGTTCCTGCTAATATTGAGGAAGATGCTTCAGACGCAATTGGTGAGTTGTTAGGAAGTTTGTTTTAAATAATAATAAAGGAGGGCAACTCAAATGAGTTACGATGACGATTTTGAAGTAGGTGATGGTTTTCAGGGAGTGCAAGAAGCTCCCTTGCCAGACTCCCAGCCAGCACCTAAGAGACGAGTGGTACAGCCCACTCAGCGAGAAAGCTCTATGCCAGACCCGAATAAAGTAGTGCAGAGACCGAAGAATGTTCCTCATGCTAACTACAATAATAACGGTGGCAAGGCTAAAATGGGAAGGACACAGGAAATAAATCAAGGTTATTCTCAGCCAGGTCAGACTATCGCTCAACCACAGTCAGTTCAGCAACAGCCACAGGCTACACAACAGAGTCAGCCACAGCAACAGCCAAAGCAGAGAAAACCAATGCAAAGAAAGGCTCAGGTACAACAGCAGATGCAACAGCAAATGCAGACACCACCGCCTAATCAGCAAGTTCCACAGCAATCTGCTCAGGGTACTTCGCCGCAGCCACAGAAATCAGTTAAGAAGAAGTCAAAGTTACCTCTGATAATTGGAGGGGTAGTTCTCGTAGCTGTTCTTGGTGTTGTAGGAGTTAAGGTTATTAATGGAAATAAACTTGTTGCTCAGACAGAGTCTTATGAAAGCTCAGGTAAGTTTGCATTGGATAACTTGCAGAGTGCTTTAAACAATTATGATGCTAGTAAGGTAGATGATTGTGTAGGCACTGGTGATGGGGATTCATATCTTGGACAGGAATGGGCTTATGTGAACGGTGTTAAGCTTCGTGAGGAGTTTATTAAGAAGGTCACAAATTTGGTCAAGTTTGAATATCCACAGGTTCAGCAGATGTCGACCACAGGGGTAGGTATGGCTGAGAAAGATGGCTCAAAGATTATGATTGAGTCCATGATGAATAATGGCGAAGCTGTTACAGTTACTATTCCAGATTATGATGCTTTATCACAGACTATGGATGAAGATATTAAGCAGATTCAGTCAATGTTTAAGTCATCTAAGTATTCTGATAGTGATTATGATTGGTACAATGAGATGGCTAATTTAATGCTTCAGTATGTTTGCGATAAGGATAATATCCCTACAAAAACTGTAGAACTTGAATTACCTTTGGCTATCAGCACAAGTGGTAGACCTTATGTTAAAGATGACGCTTTGCTCGATGATGCTTTATTCGGTTCAGATGAATTCCATAATATGTGTGCTAAGTTCTCTCAGTTATGTTTAGGTTATACAGGTTATAAAGACGAGCATTATACCGAGAAGGAGGAACAGCCTAATCCAGAGTATGATGAGTGGTATGCTTTATTTAATAAGTATTACACAGAGGATAATGGTAAGTTCAATAAAAATACATCTAAGTGGGAACCATGGTATTTAAGAGATGAGAATGATAACTATATTCTTGATGAAAATGGTGAGAAGAAGGTAAATTACTACTCAGTTAAAGATGAGAATGGAAAAGACTGGATTGAGCCATCTAAGACTATTATGGTCGATGTAGATAAGGTTCGTCAAGTTCCAGATGAATGGGTAGAAGAAACTGGTATTCTTTACAACTGGATTGGTTGTAACTTCATTCAGAATAAATATACTGGTAAAGGTGATACAGTTGTTCGTGTAGGTGACGGTTCAATCGAGAAGCCAGCAGGTATCGGAACAACAATTATTACTAAGGTACTTTGTACTGATGGTAAGTATCACGATGTTCGTGTAGCCTTATTGGGGTACTGGACAGAGCAGAACGCTATTGATTATGCTGAGAAGTTTTCTACTAAAAATAGAGGTTTTACAACTTCTTCAGTAGTACAGTTGATTACATATGAGGTGTCTGTTGAAAACCTTGAGAATCAGGATATCACATTTGTATCTTCTGAAATGACTTTAACTGATAAGAATTCTAACATTAGTTCTCGTACTGGTACAATGTACGGATTTAGTGAAACAGTTACAGTTAAAGCTGGTGAGACAACAATTATTAATGACTGGGCAACCTCAACAGAGTTAGCACAGAAATATGTATGTTGGGGTAAAGATTTCGGTAGAAATTATAGTATGGTTTACTTCGATGCTTTAGCAGGAACTGGTAATATTCCTAAGTATAGTGCTTATGAACAATTTACTGGTAAGTCTAGCATAGATGATAGTATCAATATTGATACGTCAAATCAGACATCTTCTTCATCAAATGGGGTAGACGAGTCTGACACTCTTGTTACAGATAGTGCTGAACCAAATGAGAGTGATACACAAGTTAACTAAGTTGCATTAGTTACCATAAATTAGGGAAAGCGCTAATTCTTAGGAGTTATCGCTTTTCTTTTTAGTTTAATAAATAGTTTTTAGTTGTCTTTTAATTTGAAATCGAAATATCAGTTCTAAGTCGAAGTAGCTAATCGTTTTGTAATATAATTGATGTATTCATAGCTTTGTTTGATGTTCTAAAACATTGATTTAGCATAACTATAAACGGGGGTAGAAATATGAGTTATTATTATGATAATATTGAAATCTTTAAAGATACGAGAGAATTAAGTAGAGGAAGGTTTGCTGAAAAAACAGCCAAAGCAATTAAAGGTACTTCCGTAAAAGCTGATTTATTTAAGAACATTGATAGTTTGCCCGAAGTTAATCAAAAAGTGAAAGTTATTTCAAGTGGCACTATTCAGGCAGCCATCAATAATCACAGGGGTAGAACAGCAATTCTTAATTTCGCTGATGCTTTAGAGCCAGGTGGAATGGTTTTACAAGGTGAGAATACACAAGAGGAGTGTATTTGTCGTTGTAGTAATCTTTATGAGTGCTTAATATCAGGAGTAGTCTATTCAGAGTATTATCAGTACAATGCTAGTTTAAATAATGGTGGCATAGCTAGTAATCGAATTATCTATTCAGAAGATGTAACAATTTTCAAAGATGAGGATTATAACTTACTAGATGAACCTTTTAAAGTAGATGTCATAACTTGTCCTGCACCGATTATGTGTAGAGATATAGATATTTGGGTTGAAAGAATTGAGTGTATTCTTGTTAGTGCCGTTATGCGAAACTGTAATACAATAATTTTAGGTGCTTTTGGTTGTGGTGCTTTTGGAAATAGTCTTCATTTAGTAGCTGATTGCTTTAAGAAAGTTCTACAGAAGTATAGTATCATCGAAGATGTTATATTTGCTATCAGACCTACAAGTACTGATGATAAGTTAAATAACTATGAAATATTTCTTGAGTATTTGGGGTAGTTATTATGTTTATACGAGATGTTAAAGATTCCGATATAATAGAGTTATATAATCTTTTCAAGAGTTGCTTTCGTGTTGATGAAATATCTCTTACAAGCAGATATAAGGTAGCTATTGAGGATGATAAAATAGTAGCTGTTTCAGGTATTTTACCAGTATCAGAAAGCAATTATCAAGGGTATGAGATTGATTGGACTTGTTGCCACACAGCTTACAGGGGTAGAGGTTATGTATCAGCTATCATCAGAGAATGTTTAAACGAACTTCCAGATGATAAAATACCTGTGTATTGTTCTTGTTGGAGAGTACAGTCAAATCCATTTATCAATATGATATATGTGATGAATAGTTTAGGTTTTAAAGAAGTAGTTAGAAACAGATTAAACTATTCTCAGTCTTATACAAAGTGTGAAGGTTGTCCAAATGAAGTAGAAGGTTGTTTTTGTTGTGAAGATTTGTGGATACTTCAACGTTAATGGAGTTTATCACTAAGAGTTTGAAAGCGAACAAGCTATATTACTTTTTTATATTTTAAATAACTTTTTTAATTTTTCAACATTTTGAAAATATTTTAAATAAGTAACTTAACTATATGATTTAGCTTGAGTTTAAGCAAAGTCTATTTAGTTGAGTTACTTTTTTAATATCATCTAATACCACAATTTTATAGCAAATTCACGGTATATAATCTAGCATTTCTATTTTATAAAATTTTACAATCAAGAAATTTTCGGAGTTAAGCTCTCTTTTTCCGACTTCGTTTCGAGTAACGAATTTGCTAGATTTTTTATGATAGAGATGTTTGATTAAGTCTATACTTTTATGGAGGTAAACAATTATGAAAATGAAGATTGGTAAATTTAGTTTGCTTGATATTTTAGTCTTGCCAGTAGCAGGGGTAGTTATTATCTTGATGTGTCTAAGAATTAATGATATTAGAGTAAATGGTTTTCAGTCAAATAAAGCAGACAGTATTAAAATATCTGATTTCACAGAAGTAAATAAACAGACTAAATTTAGTAGTGAATTTGGAAATCTGAAGTCTTGGCATTTGTATGTTGATAGCACAATAGATAGTTATGTGTTATCTGTAGAATTTAGTACATATATGGGTAATAATTCAGTTATTATACCATTAGAGGGCAAGAAGGTATTACCAAGCAATAAAAATACTTTCACAGTATCTTACGATAAAGACGCTACTATTTTGGTATTTAAGGATGATGATACAGGTGTCGAGTATGTTTTGAGTAATACAAATTATTATGTAAGGAGTAATTAGTTATGAAGAAGTTAAATTTAAGGTATCTAATATTAGCTATAGCCGTTGGTATTCTTGGAGCAGTCACAACAGAATCAGGGGTAGTTAAAGCAGCACAAGTTATACATACAACATCAAAGTCAGATGATTTGTACACTGATAATGTGGAGAAACTAGAATATTGGAATTATACTGATAAAGTTACAAGCACAGACTTTGCAGTTGTTAAACTAGGAGAGAAAGAGCTTATAATCGAACTACTTGATTTTGATGGTAAGCCTAAAGCAAAGTCATCTAGTAACTCAAATAAATTTAGTCTTGTAGAGTCCAGTGAACACTATTACATTTTAGAAGATGAAGATACTGGTATTCAGTATATGATTTCCAGCGGTTTAACAACATATAGAGTGCGAACTCTTGAAACAGGTATGCCTTATTGTAATAAGAGTATTTAACAATATAAGTTACTCTTAATATTACTAAGGAGGTGAGTATATGAGTATCAAGAAGTTTTATAATAAGTTTGAGTTACCTATTTTAGTTGTAGCTACTGCAGTTATGCTTATTGTTTCGATTAAGTTATTTGGTACTGACTGTTTTTGGGTAACAATGCCATATTATTAAGTACTTTAGGGGTAGTTTATGTACTGTGCTTTAAATTTTGTAGATGGTACAAGTCTATGGATAAATAAAAATTGCTCTGCTTATGAGGTGAGAGAAGGTATAGGTGACCTATCAGAACATGAACTTTATAAAACAAAGATTATATGCTTTAATAAGTTGCATCTTGAATATTACCACATAACTTATGAGTTTACATACACTATGAATGATTGCAAGATGTTAATTATGGCAGGTTTTATGGAATTGCGTGATAAGATTTATTTAACCTTTAATACGTTAGGGGTAGATAAGGTGTTTTGTGAAGTACCTATAGAATTACTTACTTGTAAGCTTAGAAATAGCTCTGAGTTTTTAGATAACTCAGTAGCTTTATTTTTTGTAGAGCGATTTTTAAGAATTTCTTTGGGAGTTCGTGTTGAAGGGAGCTTAAGAAAATATTTATCAGGAGGATTTTAAATGAATAAGAAAGATAAGGGCTTAATGCTAAAGATATTAGGTTATATCTTTGTAGAAGTATTATTTGTTTGTGTAGTTTTAGTAGGTTTGTCAGGTTTGAGTTATCATAATACCAACAAAACAACTAAGGATATTTTGTATGAAACTACCTTAGAAAGCTATAAATCAGAAATTAAGTCGGAAGTACAGAGTGCAATCAGTATTATTTCAACTTGCTACGATAGTTATAAAGATGGCGATATGTCGGAAGAAGAAGCAAAGCAGAAAGCTTTAACAATCATCAGGGGTATGCGATATGGGGATGATAATTCGGGTTATTTTTGGATTGATGATACTGATTACAATCTAGTTATGCATCCAATCTTACCAGAACAAGAAGGTAATAATAGAAAGGATTTAACTGATAAGAATGGGGTTAAAATTATTCAGGAGATTATGAAAGTAGCGAAAACTGGGGGATACAATGAATTTTACTTTACAAAATCAGATGGTAAAACTATAGCACCTAAAGTGGCTTATTCTCAGGAGTTTGAGGCTTGGAATTGGGTTATTACTACTGGTATTTATACAGATGACATACAGGGTATTGTAGATAACTCAAATGGTTTAGTAAGAGTAAATGATTTGTCAAGAAATACTGTTTGGTTCTTAGTAGGTTGTGGTGTTATTCTTTTAGTTATTACTTTAGTAGCTGTTTATTTATGCTTAAATAAACTTATCAAAATTATTGATGTTGCTAAAGAGCAGTTACTTGAGTTAGCTGATGGAAATCTTACATCAGAGTTAAGTGGTAAGGTTGCTGAAAGAAATGATGAACTTGGTGCTATGATTCGTAGTACAAACTTATCAATTCAATCTTTCAGGGGTAGTATCTCAGCAGTTAAAGATGCTGTTGATTCAGTATCGACTGAAAGTAATACTATTAAGGATATGACGAAGGGTGCTGTTGACGCAACAAGTCAGGTTACAGAAGCTATTGAAAATGTAGCACAAGAAGCAACAAAACAGGCAGGAGTGGTCGATACAGTTTCTGCTAATGTTTCATCTCTTACTGATGCTAGTTCTGATGTTGCTAATGCTGTTAATTCTTCTATAAGTCATATGAATACGTTACAAAGTAATGCTATTGATATGCGTAAGAAAATGGAGTCAATGTCTGAGGAAAGTGAAAACATGGGAGTTAATGTGCAAGAAATTGCTAAACGAATTTCTGAAACTTCTGAGGATATTGAAAAAATGAAAGGTATTTTAGATAGTATTAAGAGTATTGCGTCTGAAACTAATTTACTTGCTTTAAATGCTAGTATAGAAGCAGCTAGAGCTGGAGAAGCAGGTAGAGGTTTCGCAGTTGTTGCAAATAGTATTAAAAGTTTATCTGAAAATACATCAAAAGAATTGGATAATATCAAGGAAATTATATCTGCTTTAACTGAAGGCTTTGATGAATGCGAGAAGTGTATTAAAACTGTTGTAGATTGTAACAATAACAGCACAGAGTCAACAAAAGCTGTAATTGAACAGTTTAATCAGATAGATTCAGGGGTAGCTGATACAAGTTCACAGTTGCATGTTGTTTCAGAAGTTAAAGACCATATGCAGAAAGATATTACTTCTCTTAAGGAGCAAATTGATATAATATCAAATGGTGCTGAAAATAATGCAGCTATTACAGAAGAGGTTAATGCAAGTGCTGAAGAGTTGTCATCTTTACTTGAAAATATTAATCAAAGTTGTGAAGATATGGTTTCTATGGTTACTAAGCTTGAAGATAGCACTTCGAAGTTTAAACTATAATATATAAACGCATAGGAGCATATATTACATTTTAAGATTTAGGAGGTTTGTCATGTTAACTTTACAACATTCATTAGTTACTTTTTTAGCATTAGATGGAGATATTGATAGGTTTAGATTTATTGTCGCCTATGATTTACTACCAGATGCTATTAGAAAGTATACTGGAGCACGTCAGACTAGTCATTTTGAGATTAATAGTACAGGCACAGATGTTTCTTTTATGAAATTTCCACTTGATTTAAAAAATCTTACAAAAGAGACTAGTGAGAAAATTGAAGGTCATTTAGCAGGAGATATTAAGCCTTGTTGTATAGGCGAAACAACTCAGTTACATGTATTTGACCAGTGGAATAAGCATTTACCTATCCAGTATTACTGTGGTATAAGAATGCATCTTATTCAGGATTATTTCTATGATGAATTTATTAGAAAGATTATTGATTGTAGTGATAAATATAATGATAAGTTCATTTATAATGGTAAGTCTATAGATGGTACAACTGTTCGTAAATATGTCGCAGATATTGAGGAAGATGGTTTTTGTATCTTAGCCAAAGAAATTTATGACAAATGTGGGGTAGTTACAGACCAAGCTTGGTTTGATAGAAATGTTCGTGATATCATTAAGACAGTATACTCTGATGATTTAGCCACTGGTACATATAACTATATGAAAATTAAGCCAGAGATTAATAGAGCTATTCAGACACAGGATTGGCGAAAATGCAGATTGCATAAAATTGCTAATATAAGTGGTTATCGTGCAATGTATTCTGTTGTACATAAAAATTGTTCTGATATTGCTCAATATCTTGATAGACATACATGTAAGATTATAAAAGTAGATGGTGATTTAGTATTTGTACAGTATAAGGATGGAAAGCAATCTATGTATAAAAAGGATACATTTAAGCTTATGATGAAGCAAAATAGGGTACTTGTTCCTAACTCTAAGCTATCATCTGATAATAGGTTACTTGTAGACTAGTTAGGAGGTGATTTTATGTTACGAATTTTTAGTAACGATAAAACAACTGCAAAAGATGAGGTAGTTTTAATGATTTTTGTAGCAATTTGTTTAGTCATTGGGGTAGTTGGAGTTGTTTGGCAATATAATACTTCAACGACTGTATTCGGGGTGTTATGTATTGTTACAGGTGTTATGTTTATACCGAGTATTGTTTGGCGATTACACGAGAATTACAAACTGAATAAGTAACTAAGGAAGTCAAGCAGTAATGCTTGACTTTTTTAGAGTTTTATGGTATAATTAAATATAAAAGGAGGTATACTATATAATGAAGTTATTAGATTTAACTAAGTTAAATTGGAGTACTACACATAATGGCGGTACTTCTTATGGCTGTTATTATAAAGCATCTACTATAGAAAATGGTAAAAAATACTATTATAAATGTTCAAATTACTATGCAGGTCAAGACTGCTTTGGTGATGAGAGTTTCTATGAAGTAATTTGCAGTAGATTTTTAAGTAAATTGGGCTTTGATTGTGTTAAATATACACTTGTATATGCTAAGGTTACAATAAACGGTAGAGTTTTTAATACTTATGTTTGTAAGTCAGAAAATTTCTTCAGAGGTTATAGTTCAAGGATTACATTGGAGAATTTGCATAGAGTATATGGGGGTACTGTAGATGACATTATTACAAGGTTAGGTATTCAAAATCAAGTAAGATGTATGATTTTAGCTGATTTTATGACTTTACAAAGAGATAGACATGGCGGAAATATTGAATTACTTGAGAAAAATGGTAAATATGTTTTAGCACCTTTATTTGATAATGGTCTTGGTTTATTATCACCTTACCCTAGTGCGTTTAAGACAGATATATCTAAATATGATGTACTTGTAGATTACCCAGTTAATAATTATATAGGTACGAGAAGTTTATACCAGAATTTGAGATATATAAATCAGTCATTTAGAGTTAATAAACTTACAAAAGAGGATAAAAGGTCAATATTCTTTGGGATGAACGAGTTACTACCAAAGGCTTATATAGATAAAATTTGGGAATTGTTAACTTATCGTTATATGTTTTTGAGAAAGAGAGGTTATATAATAGATGATTGAAAAGTATAAAATCTATAATGAAAAGTTTAAAGAGCTTGAGGGATATCTTTATTTTAATACGGAAACTCAGCAGTTTTCTATGACTATTCTTGATGACTATAGTGGTAAAAATCCAGATTGTTTCTTTAGGGAGTTAAATAAACAAGGTATTACTGAAGTTCCTCAGCACTTAGTTGATATGTGGGTTCAGGGAAGAGTATTCCCACCAAATAGGCAAGGCTTACAAGGTATGCTTGCAGATATTGGTATGACTGAATATAATCTACATGATATCTTAGTTTATGGAAATGGCAGATGTCAGATGGATTTTAGTTGTATAATTAAGGAGGAGTAATATATGTATTTATATTTACAAGCTACAAGAGATTGTCCTTTAAGCTTTGATGATAGTGAAGTTAAAAGAGTTGATTTTGGATTACCAAATAGTAGAAAGTCTGATGCTAATTTAAGTATCAAAGTTTTTGGTGATTTACTTGAACATCCAAGTCCGATATGTGCAAGACAGCAGGTAGCTACTATAAATTGTCAGTTCTACGGAGATAAGGATGAATGCGATAGTCAGGAAGCTATGTATGCATATCAGTCATTAAATAAGGAATCAAGTTTACCACTATGTACTTCAGGGGTAGATTTAGACTGTTCAAATTCTGCAATGTTTTTGCAAAATATTTATGCAATAATCACTGGAGTTTATAAACAGCATTTTTACACAGAATTTTTACCAGTTGTTGCAATCTATATGGATAAGGAGGTTTTCCTAAAGTTTAGAACGTTAAACAGTCATAAGCATATCAAGATGTATGAGAAGTCTGGTCTTGTAATTATGTATAATTAAAATAAACTTATGATATACCCTTGACTTTTTATGAGTTCTATGTTATAATGTATTCATAAAGTTGAAGGAGGACAGAAAAATGTCGAAAGTGTTGGATAAAATGTTAGCATATTTAATAATCATTGTTATGTTCGCAGTTGTTGCGGTAGTTCTTGCAATCCCAGTTTGGTTGCTTTGGAACTGGCTGATGCCTACAATCTTCGGTGTAACAAAGATTACAATCATTCAAAGTTGGGGTATCTCTTGGCTGTGCAGTTTACTATTTGGGGGTAGTTCAAATAACGATTAAGTAGTACATTAGGGTAGCAGAGGATGAATAATTCTCTGCTATTTTGTTTGACTTTTATCAAGTTTTATGGTATAATTATTATATTATAAGGAGATTAATATGAGAGTTGTAGAGCAGAGCAAAGACTGGGATTTGTATATCCCTTTAGTTGGAGACTTTACATTAGACCATGAGTTCGATACAAAGTTTAGTAAGTTTTTGTTTCGTAGTATATCATGTGAAGATTTTTATGTTCCAAATTATGTCTTAGCTAGTAGTAAAGATATAAATAAGGTCTATTACCCTTATAGAATAGGTGGAGATACTAATATGGTTTATATTGAACTAGAGACATCATGTGAGGGTAGTTTCTGTATATTTACATTTAGGGATTTATATAAAGCTCTTAAGGCATATTACAGATTACAGGCTGATGATATTATACTTATGAGAAACAATATGGATTTTCTTAATGTGTTGTTTCAAGAATTTCAAGATGAAGTATTCAGAATAGACTTGAATGCAGGTTCAAAACCATTGTTTTGGGCTGATGACTTATCAAGTTATTGGCAGGTTAATAATACGAAAGCTAGGATTGCACAGAATTTACCTAGTGCTAGTTTATCTGATATCAGAGGGGTAGTTATTGAAATCTTAGTTAATAATCAAAAGAGATATTTATCTTGTTATACATTAAAGCCGTTAAAATGTTGTAGACCAGTTATGGAATTGCAGTTTAATGACTTTGGTACAAAGTTTGATGGAGTGCATGAGGGTAGTCCTTTGTTTTCTAAGATGATAAATATTCCAAATGAGAATTTATATTATACAACATTGATGGTTTACCCAAGTAAGAGAGTGTTTCAAGATATACTAGGAAATGATTTTGAGGTGACTAAGTGTTACATAATTAACGATGAAGAATTGGAGTTCAGATAGGCATGAGATTGATTGAGTTTTGTAGATTATAAGTGTATTTCTGCTGAAAAATAATTTAAGAAGTCAAGATTAGTAGTCATCTAGTCTTGACTTTTTTGTTGTTTTATGTTATAATTAGTATAATGAAATAATAGGAGGTATTATTATGAAGTTTAAAGATTGTCGATTAGAAGACTTAAAAATTATCAATAAGCCAAGTACATCTGATGATGTATTTACCATTATGGTCGGAGATGACGGTAGTCATTACCATGCCGTTTATGTGAATACATTAGAAGTAAATGGGGTAGCAATACCAGATTTAGATAGTTATGAAGAAACAGGACGTATGTATCAGAAGGGCGCTAAATGCAATGAGTATATGAAAAATATTAGTCCTTATGTAGGTGAGTTGAAGTTTAATCAATTGATATATACAAGAGATTCAGAAGATGAGGAGTTTAAGCCAGTTGAGACTAATAATGCGACATTAGATGGCTTTGTTACAAAGTTCTTTGGAAGTCCAAGGAAAGAAACATTAGATACTCAAATTGCAGAACTTGAGTCTAAAGTTGCAAGGCATTGTAAGAAGCTTGGATATAATTTAGATACAATGACTTACTTTGAGTTCTCTAGTATACTGAATAGAGACTTATCATTAATTCAGTCATGCAGTATATTATGTCTGTTATATTCAATTGATAAGGAGGGGTAGTTGTGCGTTTTGTAGAACAGCAGAATGACTGGGATTTAATTATTCCTTTTAAAGCAGATTGTTTTGTTAAGGGTTGGTGTAAAGGTGATAGAAATGCTCAGGAGATGAATAAGTTTTTATTTAATTTTCAGACATCAGGAGACTGTGAAGCAGTTCCAGATTATTGCTTTGCAAGTTCTAAGGATAAGTATAAAGTTTATTACCCATTTAAGTATAATGAGAAAGTAATGTTTTATATAGAGTTTGAGGTAGGTTATAACTTTCAGATTGTATTTTCAATCAAGTCGTTTAAGCAGTGCCTTACTCAGATGACTGGAAAGGTTGTATCGGATATGTTATCAACTTTAGACTCTGAATATCTTAATGCTAATGAGCATATTTTCCTTTCATTAGATTATAAAAATACATCACACTGTTACTATTTCTCTCAGTTTCCAGAGTTATTAGCCAGAGTTACACGATTACATATAGCTAATAAAATATCCGATGATAGATGGAATGTCGATGATTTAGTCGTTAAAGCTGAATATAATGGAGAATTTCATGCAGTTTGTATTACTAAGGATTATAATGCTTATGAAACAAATCCTTTAGTTACTTTAAAGTTTGAGGATTTAGGTGTTTGGTCTGAATTAAATGGGGTAGAACAGGAGTTTTCTGATGAAGAAGCATTAAATTTACTTTGGGACTCTTATTCAGACGGAATGAGAACAGGAGATTTAATAAGTAAGTTGTCTTTAATTATCCCAGATAATCAGTTCTTCTTTGCAGGTCTTTTAGATGATATTTCAGTTAAAATGCTTAATACAATAGCACCATTAGGCTGGGCTTTTGTTGAAAGTAAAAATTCACAAATAACTATTGAGTTTGGAATAGGGAGAGAGTAGTTATGTTTAAAGTAACAAATGGAGTATCCTTATATGCAATGTCTGACAAATTACAAAATAATGTATATTTTGGATATTCGCAGGAATATTTAAGTTTTTTACATAATATATCAGAGAATGCTCTTATAACATTGAGTATTTTAAAGACGGTTTCCAGTATAAAATCTGAGAGAATGAGAACTGTACATAAATCATTAGTTTCTTCATTACGAAATACACTTTACTTAAACCTTTTTAAGTTAGTAGATACTACTGAAGGGGTACATAGTATGAAAGAATTTATGATTTATCTTGATAAGTACGATAATTATTTATGCAAAGATTTTTGGGTTGGCTTGTATAAGGATTATATGGGCGATGAGTTAGTAGAAGCAATAAGATTAAGAAGAAATCAGGTATTAGAACAAGGTTATTGTGAAGAGTTTGGAGTTGACTTAGAGAATGCAGATGCTTTCTTGGTATTTTGTATGATGTTAACCTACCCTAATTTCAGTGGTGAGGCTGTACCAGTAATCGTCAGCATTAAGGAAAGCAAAGAGTTTGATAGACTGATAGATAGTATACGTGAGGAGGTTTTATGATAGAAGTCTGCAATAAAATATTTAATTGTTCTTTCACAAAGTTTGAGAACCCAGACTTTGTAGATGAAAGTCACCAATTAGGGGTAGTTACAGTTGACCTAAGAGGTAAAGATTTTGATTACATAGTTTCAGCATATAGAGAACAGAGTCAGAAAGTCTTAAGTTATAGACAGATAGATACCATCAATTTGGTTATGCTTGTAGATATAGATGTTCTCGACAGTTTCTTGATAGGAGAAGTAGTTGACAAAATAAATGAAATTGATTTACATCATAATTTTGATAAGATAGTATTTTGTGCAGTATGTATGACTTCAGCATACCGAGTTTTAACTTATGATAGTTGGAAAGCAAAGTATGAGCTATCAGATATGGTATATTTAGATTGATTTATTTAAACTTTTTGTATAGAAACTATTGATTTACGCCTAACTTTGTGCTATAATTATAGTATAAAGAAGGAGGGCAACAAATTATGTTGGATATGGTATATGTTTATGAAAAGGAATACACACCAAATAAGATTTATTGGGATAAGGCTCACTTGTCTTTCGCTTTAATGTCTTTAGGTGACGGTAGTTATGTAGTTGGAAAAGGTACTGGTTTACTTGCTAGACATAGCAGTAAGGTATGGAAGGCAGATGAGGAAGTTGAGCCAGTAAGAGCACGTTTCTTAGACGGTGCTAACAGACTTAAGAGCACTTTAAGGTTTGCAGCATTCGCAGACTTACAAAGGTTCTTTTGGGGTAGGAAAGAATACATTCACGAAGAAGCAGTTCTGATTGATTTACCTAATAAGATATATGTAGGTTCAAACAAGTTCGGAACAGTATTTTGTTCAGTTAATGCGGAGTCACCAGATGAGTCTGTAAGTGTTAAGGTATTTGATTCCATTTACAGTAAGGATCTGACTAAAATTCCAATCATCGATAAATGGGTTGAGTCACGCTTAAGCCTGAAAGAGTTCAATGAGTTATACAAGGAGTATGAAGGCGGTACTGTATATTTTGCCGAGGAAAGTTCCAAGAGAGCAAATATAGACGATGCAGTTACAGCCTTGAGTGTTACATTTCCGGATGAAGGTTTGCAGAGACTTCTCAAAGTTCGTGAAAGAACTATAGATGAGATGATTCAGGTGTGTCGTGCAACTCCGTTTAGAGACATCGGTTTTAGTATTTTAAATGGTAAGTTTGAGCCTAGTGAGTTTACAGAAGATGGCTTCATCTATAAATATTGTGGCAGGAGCATGATGTTTGATTCAAACCTACAGCAGTTGATTATGTTGTACGGCATTAAACAGAACTTAGATAAACAGAAGGAGTATAGAAGACCAGATGAAAAATTTTGAGGTTTCAGGTTATTTTAAATACACAGGTATTTGTGAAGTAGTGCAGGCTAAGACACAGAAAGAAGCCTTAGAGCAGGTCTTAGCTAAGAATAATATTAAATACAATGGTCTATTAAAGTTGACAACGGCAGAAAATAAGAAGTTGTTGGATGCTTGTATAGAACCATATACTTGGATTGATTTTATTGTATCTAATTTAGATGCTGAGTTTTCTTTAACAGGTACTGGAAATTGGCACATCTTTGAGTAACTCAGTGGTAGTTATGTATCTGAGCCTAGCACAAAACAGCTAGGCTCTTTTTCTTTTGTTAGTTACATTTCAGACTCAGCTCTTTCTATAAGTCTTTTTACGATGTTTCCACCGACTCTACCTGCATCCTTTGCAGTCAGGTTCTCAGACTTGAGGTCAACTCCGAGTTCTGATGCAACCTCCATCTTGAACTTCTCCATTGCATTCTTTGCTTCAGGCACTTCGATTCGATTCTTATTAGACATAATAAATCTCCTTTCAGTTAAGTCTTGATTTTATGTTGCAGTATTATTATGTGCATTTTTTCATATATTAAACTGTGAATATATTCCAATTAAGGAGGAAAATTATGTTATTAACGAGAGCAAAACATACATTACAATATCAACAGGAGCATAAGCATATGCACGATACACCTATAGATAATGCTTTAGGCTTCATAATACTTATCGGGCTTTACATATTGTTTCTATGGGCAGAAGTTATGGCAATAAAAGAATTCAGACGTCTTAAGAAAGAAGGTAGCTTTAAAGGTAATAAGGAATTACTAAAATCAAAGTTGATACCTTTGATTATAGTAGGGGTAGCCCTAGTCTTTATGACTGTTCTTATTGTATTCTTATTAAGTCACTTATTTAAGTAAAATATTATATTGACTTTTTACGAGAAGTATGGTATAATATTATATAGGAAAGGGTACACTAATTATGGAAAATTCTTTTATAGATAAAAACACTATCAATTTAGACAAATCAGCAATAGACTCAATATATTATGAACTGAATAAGGAACTACGAAGAAAGTTTCGTGGAATGTCTAAAGATTATAGAGCTGATTTATATGTTGTAGGTGGAGCAAATATAGTTACTTCTTTGCATACAAGACAGGCTACTTTAGACATTGATGCTATGTGGACTATAGGTGCAGATATGCGAGACTGTATAAATAAAGTAAGTGATAGACTTGGTTTAAGTCATGAGGTAATTAATTGTAATTTTAAGACAACAAAGAGTTATACTAATGCTATTATCACAAACTCATCAGTTTATAAAATTTTTGACAGGCTAGTTGTTAGAAATGTTAATCCAGATTTGTTATTATGTATGAAGTTAGTTGCATTTAGAGCAGCCAAAGTGCAGGATACATTAGATGCAAATGATATTATTGTTAGGTTAAGAAACTTAGGTTATATCGTAACTACTGAGACTATTTGTCAATCAGTTGTTAAGTATTATGGCTCTTTAGAAGTATTATCTAAGGAGGCTAAGTTATTTATAGGTTTGAGGTGATAATATGACTTTAAAGACATTATGTTTTTTATATAAAGAGTGTAATCAAGATATGAGTAAGTGTAGTATATTAAAGAGTCAGTATATGCATGAAAAAACAGATTTAACTACTGAAGATTTATCACTATGTGATGTAGTTGGCTTAAGACTTTATTTATTATGTGATACTTTGGCGATATATGAATATCTAGGGGGTAGTTCTAAGGAGTTTAGTCAGTATAGTACTATTACTTGCTGTAAAGATGAAAATGATTTTTATAAGGCTCTTTTAGAAAACCCATTGAGTAGTGTTAATGCAGATGAAATATACAAATTAGCATTAAGTGAAAGTATAGAGCCATTTAAGTCAAGAGGTATTCCTTGCAAAGAGTTTAATTTTGCGGTCTAGGGGTTGTTATGTTAGATAAAGTTTTAGTAGTTTTAAAGAGCTTAAATTTTAGGTTAAAACTAGTGGTAGTTGGCTCAGTAGCTAGTGGTGAGGAGACTGTATCTAGTGATATAGATATATTTGTAGATGGAGATATGCTAGATTTGAAAGAGATAGAGTTAATTAAACAAACTATCTTTTTAAACTTTAATCGAGAATGTGATGTAATTCAGTCTAAACTTGTTAAGGAAGAGGATGAAAGACTGGATGCTTTATCTATATCTTTAGGTTTAGGAAAAAATGAGGATAGTTCATATAAAAATATGCTAAGGGAAGTGGTGTGGTGTTAGCATCGTTTATGAGAAGTCAAGATTAGTATTAAGCTAGTCTTGACTTTTCTTTTGTTTTGTGGTATAATATAAATATAATTGAAAGGATTGGTTTATATGGAAGATTTTTATAAGTTATCTATTGATGAGTTAAAGAATAGAAGAGCAGTTCTTCTTAAGAAGCGAGAGTCTAGGAATTATACTTTAGCAGACTTAGAAGAACTTGAGGCTATTAATATAGCTATTCATTATAAGGAAGTTGAGTTACATATATTAGATAGAGGTCTTGATGATTCCAGTGAATACGATGATGAGTTCTTTACAATGGAAGAGTTAAAGAAAAAACTTCAGGAGGAGAGGTCAAAGCGATGAAGAGTATTTATTCTATGTCATATTCTGAGTTAAGTGCTATGAGACTGAGATTATTAGCGATGCGAAATTTATCAGGGGTAGAGCAGATGCATTTAGATTATGCTGACTCTGTTATTGATGATTTTGAAGCTAGACAGCGAGCAAGAGTTAAGTTGTTAAGTGTTTTGAAAGGAGTTGTCAAGTATGATAAGTGTAGTTGACAAAGTGGACTTCAATACGTTAGTACCCATTGAGTTCGATTTAATAGGTACTCAGTACAATAAATTTAATAATTGGGTTACAGAGGTAAAGAACTTAGGCTTTAGGGGTAGACCCTACACTTATTGTGTACTTAATAAATCTAACGAAGCAGTTATGTATTACCCTTTAGTCATAAATAACACTACAGTTATTTATATTCGATTTGAGAGAGATGGAGACTATTTGCAATGTACTGTTAATGAGTTATTTGATGCAGTTAATGCAGCTTCAGAGTTGGATAGCAAGATTAAGAGCTGGATTAAACTTGCACTAAGTAATAATTATAAGTCAGAGGAAAGTGATGATGATTGCTTTGGTTGTGACATAGGCAGTAAGACTTTTTGGAGACCTTGTGACAAAGCAATCAATGAGGTAGATGATACGCTTACATCTACAACTATGAAGGCTAAGATTAAAGGTAGTCTTAAGATTAATGACTCCACAGGTCTTGTCTTTCCTTGCATATTTACGAGTAGAAATGAAAGACTATTAGGGGTAGTTGAAATAGACTACTTTTATATGAATATGCCAGTTTTAACAGCTACTTGCTCAAGAATAATATCTATAGATTCTTTACAGAAAGAATATGCGGAGCAGAATAATGATAACATATTGAGTGATAGTATTATGTATGCTTATGCAATGCAAAACGATGCAGTTGAAACCTTGTACTATAAGGATTTTAAGTTTGGAACAGATGACTTGTTTTATATGGATACTTTATTTAGAAAGCACGACAAGTTTAAGTCTATATTTGATTCAGATGATTATAAAATAGAAAAATTTTTGTAGGAGAAATTATGCAAATAGTTCAGGATATAGATTTCGATTTAGTTATACCTTTTGATGAGGTAGTAGTAGGTTTTCAGAAATATCTTAAAGACTTTGGAGACTCTTTAGCACCTAATTATGTTGTAGCTAACAGCTCAGATTTATCGAGGGTATATTATCCTATGGTTACAGGCTTAACGTTACTTGGGCATCTTGAGTTTAAGTTTTCTTGGCATCCGAAGCTATCTACAAGTAATATGTGGGAAGTATTAAGAAGTTGTCAGTTCGATTCTGATATTTTAGGAGTTATAGAGGATATTTTGATGAAGTACTTTTCTTGGACTGATAATGGTACTGAGCCTTATTGTTTTAGTGTAGCTTTGAAACCTAGAGATACTTGGGTTAAATGTAAAGACATACATAAGGTATCAGATAAGTGGACTACAAAGGCTACTAAGTATAATATACTTGGTAGGTCGACTTGTAGCTTGATTGAGCAATATATTCATTCATTTTTTGACAACAAGCAAAACGTAGGGGTAGTTAAGTCATCAAGATTTATAGACTCTTTTCCAGTTTTATTTTTTCAAGTATCAATTTTAGGTGACGCTAAAGAACTTGCTTTAAGTCAGTTAGAAGAAATAAAGCCAAGTGAAGAACCTTTAGAGACTTATAATTTAGCCTTTCGAGTAAGTGATAATGATGTATGTTACTTAGATGTCTTTGAAAAAGATTTTGAGCTTATTAAAGAACTTTTTAGTTTTAATGGTTATATTATCGAGGAGGTATTTTAAATGGAAGTAGTTATTAGCACAGATGCTTCAAACGCAATATTTACAGCACCAGTTGAGCGAATACTCGAAAGTGTTGCATATACAGTATTTGATTTAGCAAAGTATAAGTGGATACATATAACAAAGGGCAAATTAGCTGAATATTTCAATGGTTATTGCTTGGATGATTTAAAGGCAGTAATAAAATGTATTACTCTAAATCAATCAGGGGTAGTTTACACTATTCAGATAGACGAGGATGAAGTCGAGGAAGACTACGACATAGAGGAGATACTTAAATGTTCATATGATGACTTTTTCAATAGTCTGTGTGACATAGTTTCAAGTTATACAAGACATGGCTTTTCAAGAGATGAAGAAAATTTCTTAGTAGTAATGGGGTACTTTATTCAGCAGGTCGTATTAGCTGTCGAGGTTTATCAGCTTCGAGATGTTTATGAGTATTATAGGGCTTTAGACTGTTCAGAAAATGAATTCATTTCGATGTTACCCGACGATGTAAAGCCGTTAGCTGTGGAATGTATTGAGTATTTGAAGTCAGAGTATGCTAACTTTAATATCGCTACACCATCTGATATGGAGTCATTAATCGACAATATGTATGCTTGTAATCAGGATATTATTAATATATTAAGGGAGTGTACAAAATGAGAAAGTTCTATACAGGTTATTTTGCAAGAATAGAAAAATATGAGGAGTTAGGTCTTTATCCAGTTAGTATTGCTCGTTTTAACCCAAAGGGTATGAATATCTTTACTTGGTCAGCAGTAGCACCGTCAGAGGATATTTTAAGAGATTATAAGTCAGGTAAGATAACTGAAATTGAGTATGAATTTAGATACAGATTACAGTTACAAAATCGTAATATCTTGGAGGATTTGAATTTTATTGACTCTAAAATACCGAGTCAGTATCAAGGGGTAGTTCTTTGTTGCTACGAGAAGTCAGATTCTTTCTGTCACAGGCATATATTATCAGAGTATATAAGTGAAAAATTTGCTATTAATATTGAGGAGGTTGCTCTTGAGATTAAGTGATACAAGATATTCAGTGATATTTAGTGTTATTACATTTGTATTAGGTTGTGGCTGTCTTTATATAGGGCATGGAGATATTAAAGGCTACATTTGGGGTAGTATCTTATTTGTATTAAGTATCGTTTTATTTATTGCAGGTATTAGATATAGTATAAATCGAAAGAAAGCCTTAGAGTTAGGTACATATCTAAATGCAGTTGTAAAAATGAGACAAGAAGATACTGATAAGCCAGAAGTTAGTTTGATAATTTCTTATCAGTTAGATGATAAAACTTACACAGATATGTTATTTGATAGATTTGACTCTAAATGTCCATACCATAGAGGAGATACTATTAGAGTTTGTGTTTATAATGGAAGAGTTTTCTATGTAGAGGAGGACGATAATGAAGCATAAGGAGCGTACTTTTGTACAGAAGAAATATAGAAGTGATTCATCTGTTGAAGATGAAGAAATAGAGTTTATTAAGTCTTTGGATTTAGATAAAGATTTTGATGATGTTAGAAGAAACTTATATAAGTTAGATGAGGAAAGAAAAGTGGCTGAGCTAAACGAACAAAGAGCAAGACATACTCGTAGTATGCAGTTTCTTGATGCTTTGGGTACACTTATTATTTTGGCAGTTATTTTGTTTGCTATTATGTATTGGAGGGGTTAAATATGGAAATTAGATTCAGTAAAACAGATAAGAAATATGGTTGTTTCAGCAATTTCTATCCTTGTAAGGTAGAGTTTGATGGTATTGTATATCAGAATAGTGAAGCAGCTTGGCAGGCTCAGAAAACTTTAGCAACGCATAAGCGTATGGAGTTTGCACAAATGACTGCATCTAATGCCAAGAGAGCAGGTAGACGAGTTACTTTAAGGGAAGATTGGGAAGAAGTGAAGTACAATTTAATGGTAGAAGTTCTTAGAGCAAAATTCACACAGATTGAAGAACTTGGGAAAGTATTGAAGTCTACTGGTGATGCTACTATAGTTGAGAATACTACAGGTTGGCACGACAACTTGTGGGGTAGTTGTTCTTGCCCAAGATGTGATGGTATTACAGGTCAGAACCTCTTAGGTAAGGCTTTAATGCAGGTGAGGGATGAATTAAATGGATAAGAAAGATGAAGTATTTGATAAGTTACAACAGTTTATGAAAGATTTCGATATTGATTGTGTTGAAACTGTATATCAATGTGATAGTGTTAATGAGGAATGTGTCGATTTAGTAGCAGAGCTTGTAGAGATTATGTTAAAGTAGTTATATCTAGGTTAAGTTTTTCATCGGACTTAACCTTTTTATATGTATAATTAAGGTTTTTTCACTGCACATCATCTTACTTTATTATACACGAAATCAAAAATTATATATGATGGAGGTATTATTATGAATGGTTTGAGTCACGAGGTAGGAAATTTCCATAGAGATGATTCGATTATTTACTCAATGTTAAATGATGTAATTTCAGACCAAGTTAGACGAGGGGTAGCTCTTGGTAGTATTATTAAGGGTGAGAAAGTTTTAGAAGAGTTATCAAATTATCAGTATCCAGTTTATGGTTTTTTGCATAATGAAGTTCCAGTGATTATGTTTATGCCTATGGATTCGAGTGAGTATTTTGCTAATCCGCCTATTCAGCAAACTCATGAAGATTTTCACAAGATGCCAGATGGCTTGTTTGAAACATTGATAAGTAATAATTGTATGGTTATTTCTATTGGACTACAAGGAGAGTGGAATATTCATTATAAAGAATGTTTTGTTACTATAAGTCAGGTTGCTAGTATGGAGGAAGAAAATGTTAATTACTGTATCGATTATATCATTTCTAGATATGATGAATGTGCTTATTTAACTGGTACTTTTTTTACACGTTCTAGTTTAGATAAAACTTTATGTGGCGGATTACAGTCAGAATTAAATAAGAAGCTTGATTTTAACGATTTAGAGGCTTTCTATAAAGCAGTAGCTTTCTTAAATATTGTTGGAGAAGTACAAAGATGCATTATGTTTATTTCAACAAATGCTAGTATGCTACCTACTTTTGAAGAGTCAATTTTTTATAAACCATCTTTTAAATTTAAGTATTTTTGTCATTCTTCTATACCTGTGCCAGAGCCAATGTTTGGAGTGGTAGATTTTTGGGGTGGTCTTTATAATGCGAAAGAGTTATCTAGTTTAGTCTATAAGGCTTATGCTAGATATTGCAGTATAAGTCCATGTGTAGGAGAAGATAGTCATCAGTTAATTGCTAAAAGTTTTTGTGAAAAAGTACCATTTTATGCATCTTTGCATAAAGGTGACTTCAGAAGACCATATGAGATTGTTGAAGGTGTTTATGTAGATGGTAATTTATCTGTAGACAGAGCATTATTGAAAGCAAGAAAGGCTATTATGGACTTAGGCTTAAATCCATATGACTTTAAGTATAAATACGAAAGTCAAAATATGTCTTTGTCAGGCTTGATATCTCCATTTTCTATATAATTCACTTGATACTTTTTAAGAGTATAGTTTTTAAGTTATATTCTTGAATATAGTAATTAACTATATGATTTATTATAGTATTTGTGTCAATATTATATGTTAAGATTATACAGTTAATTATAAAACTTTAATTTAAATTACTATTTATCAACTTCGCTAGGTAGTGAATAGTTGTTATTATTTTATCGGAGGTTACAGTGAATATAAGTGTAAAAGGAACTAAGTTAAAAATTTCAAAGGGTTTAGACATACATAGTACTGTTGAAAGAGATGATGTAGGACAGTATATTACATTACAGGCAAGAATACCTTATGATTCTTTGATATGTTTCGAATATCCAGAAAGTTGTGGTAGTTGTCCAGCAGGTTGGTGTTCTAGTGGTAAATGTGGTAGAAATGTACCTTTTCAGCCAGAAGATTATAAAAGACGACAAGATACCTGCAAATTAAAGAAGATTGAAATAAAAGATTTGATTGACTATTGACTTTTTACGAGTTGTGTGTTATAATATAATTACAATAAAAATTAAATCACACGGAGGTAAGAAGTATGGAACAGTTAGTAATGGAAAAAGTATTCGAGGAAATGGGTTGCAAAACCGAGTATGATAAAATGATGTGCAGAGAGCTGGTATATCTTGTTCTTGCAGAGCCGAGCAATAAGACAGGTTGCGACAGTATGGATAAGCAGGAAGAGTTAAGAAAGTGGATTTATGGAGATAAGCTCGGAACATCTGAGGAGAAGGTTCTTCGTATCACAGGTTACTGGAGCAACGATTTAGCTGATGTTTTCGGTGAGTCAGTAGGTATCAATGGAAAGAATGTATTCCCTAAAATCTTTGATACAATCAAAGGTAAAGAAGCTATCTCGGGGGTAGTTTTCCACTAAACTTCTGATTTCCTCATAATATTAGTATATTCTTAACGAAAGTGGGTAAACTAATGTTAAATGAGGATTTAGAACAACGAAAGCTCTTTAATAAACTGTATAAGATAACAGACCAAGCCATCGATAAAGCTGTAAGTTTTCAGGATATTGATGGCTTATCTGCTAGTCAAAATGAGTTGATTAAAGAATGTATTAAGAGAATTTTAATAACTGCTAAGAAAGAAAATGATTGTAAAGAAGTTGCAGTAGTACTTGGGGAGAATTTAGATTTAGGTACAGAGTTCGGAACAGAACACGGTGTAGATATAAATTCTAATCCATTTATAAGAGATATAATTAGGCTTAATGAGTTTAATGTTGTATTCCATAATCATCCATCTACTCAGTCATTTTCTGTAACTGATTTAGGTTATTTCTTAGATAATAAGTCTATAAAAGTTTTTGGTGTAGTATCAAATTTAGGTAATGTAGAAATATTATACAGGAAATATGCCATTAATTCTGATGAATTTATAACTACAGAGGGTAAGTTAAGTTTAATTTTTGATAGTTATATACGTTCTGTGGATATAAAGAAATTAACTTCTAGAGAAATTTATAAATTAGGATTAAGAATTTTATCAGAGTTTAAATCTGTAGGTTATTATATGCATTTAAATTAGGAGGTGTTTTATGCTTAAGAAGTTTAGTCCTAATCCAGAACCATTAGATGATATGAAATATATGAAACCTTTGACTATAGAACAGTTAGAGAATGATTTAGCAAGCACACTAGATAGGTCACAGGTTTATGTAGACACAGATGATGAGTTAAAGCAGAGATGTTTAGATTCATTAAAATATGTGGCAGAGGAAAAGCATATGTCTGTAGATGAGTTGTATGACTGGATGGCAGAACATTACCCTTATGAGGATGAAAAATCTTGTTGGGGTAGGTTACCTAAAGAGGTAGTAGAGAATTTTGAAAAGTTAGGTAAGAAAAAGAAGTTATAGGAGGAAGAAAAATGGCATACACAAGTGAAAGTAATCAGATTCTCGTAGATAAGGTAAAGCAGTCAGACTTTACAGAGCTGAGAATTACAAGAATTGAGAGTCAGGAACATGAATTTGAAGCAGTTGACATTCGTCAGTGGTATTGCACACAGAAAGATCCGGAGATGAAGCCAACAAAGAAGGGTGTTCGTATCAGTGCAGACCAGCTTGATAATGTGTTAGAAGCTATTAAGACTGCGAGGAGTTAAAATTAAATAGGAAGAAAGTGTTATGTATTATGAGCTATATTACATAATCGAAGGCATAACATATCAATTTGAGTACCCTCTTGTGTTAGTCGAGAGGGTTCTTTCATTAGAAGGTTTGTTTTCGATATTACGAGGGTACGCACTAAAGTTGTCTGAAGATGAGGTTGAGCATCTTAGGGGTAGTGATTTTAGAATTGTAAATGATAAAGATGAGTTAATAGCAACTAAATCTGATGTTTCTATCTATCCTGAGATGTTGGTATTTAATTGAATTTAGTCTTGACTTTTATTGAGTTTTATGGTATAATATAATTAAATAAAAAGTATATTTGGAGGTTATACTATGAAAACATTAAAAGATTTTGGTTGTAAGTCTAATCCATTTGATGTCTTAACTCAGACAGCTTTGGAATATGCAAGAGCTATTGTTTTTGCAAATTCCAGATTAGGAAATGATGAGTTACCAGAGGGTTTTACGGAGTTCAGTTCTGAGCATTTCCAGTTCTATATCGACAGAATGGATAAGTGTGTTGAGATACTTAGTTCTATTCCGAAAGAGGAACTTGAAATCTGTAGACGAAACAGTTTAATGACAATTGATAATAAACAGATGCAGGTTAATGATATGCTGTTCACTCTTTTCAATGAGTTTGATACAGAGTATTCAAGGTCTGTACCGTTCCTCAGTGAGGAGATGGAGCAGGTATTAGGGGTAGATTCAGATACTTACAAGAGACACGAGTTTCTTCGTGGTTTTTACGAGCAGCATAAAAATGAGGATATTCTCACATCAGATAACTTACATAGATATTTAGATTTCGTTTGCAATGATATGGATTACTGTAAGAAGTATTTCCAGTGGTCAGATGAGAAGTGCAAACTTGTAGAAGATTTAAGTAATCTGTGTGAACTTTCACAACTTGATGCAGAGTATCTTCTTTCAATGGTTAAGAAGGAGTCAGGAGATGAAGGCTAAGAAATTTGTAATTTATAACAAAGTAACTGAGAAGATATTAAATATACATGGAGATTGGGTTGACGACTTAGGTTCAGCCCATCTTTTTACTAAAGTTTCAGCAGAGAGAAGGATAAATTATATCGGTCATCAGGCTAAGAGATATCCAGATGTTTCTGTTGGAGATTTAGTTGTTCTTCCAGTACACTTAAAAATTAAGAAAGGAGATTTAAGCCTATGCTAAGTGCAAGAGATATGTGTGCTTTGGCTACAGAAGATATTTCAAACAATAAGTTCTTGACTGAAATTGAGGCACAGTGTAAAGAAGAAGCTAAGAAGCATAACAAGTTCTTTACAGAACTGTTTCAGGTTCAGGATAAGCATACAGATTTACAGATGTTAGTCATCAAGCACTATAATGTAGACACCTACAGAGCATTAACAAGGTTAGGTTATCTGTTTGGGGTAGTAACCGATGAAGATGATATGAAACATATCTACATCGGTTGGGGTTATACTAATGTGTCTGACCTTGAAGCTGACTTACGAAAAATTAAATAATCTAAGGGGTAGAGGGAAGAGCGTTGAGTTCTTCCCTTTTTTAGTTTAAGTTAAATTTACACAATATAAATCAAAATGCACAAATTCTGACCATTTTTGTTTGGTTTGTGTAAATTTAAGGAGGATTCTGTATGTATGGAATTTTACACAATTAAAGAATTTTCTGAGAAGATTGGAGTTCATGAAAATACTCTCAGACGATGGGATAAAAGTGGTAAATTAGCACCACATCATAAGACCTTTGGTGGTCATAGAGTTTATTCTAGCGAGCAGGTGGAAGCTTATTTTAAGATATTCAATAAGGAGGATAAGAATTAATGGAATTTGTAAGAGATGAAAACGATAGTAGAAGAGTAGTTATTATTGATGTATCTGGACTTTTCTACAAATATGCTTTTGGTGGTGCAACAGCATTGTCAGCAACTATTATGGTAGATGGAGTACCTACACGAGTAGACACAACTTTACCATCCTATGTTATTAAGCAGATTCATCGTTGGTCTAACTATGGAGTTAATCCAACTGTAGTATGTTTTGACGGTAAGGGTGCAACAAGAAGTCGTAAGGCTTATTTTGCAAAGCATAATGGTATCAGAGAAGGTGCTGAACCTATTGGTTATAAGGGTTCTAGAGAGAGTCAGGATAGCCGTTTTTATGACGGTATCAATATCACTCAGAATTTACTCATGCAGGGAGGGGTATGTTGCCTTAAGGCTGATGGTTATGAAGCTGATGATTTGATTAAAGCAGCTATTGATAGAGCTAAAGAGCAGTACCCACATTTACCAATCGATGTAGTTACTGGTGACGTGGATTTAGTTCCTTTGGTAGATGACCAAGTGTCTGTATTTTTAGCTTCAAGAAAGCTTACTTGGGCTGAGGATAAGTCTATCGAGAAAAGAAATTATATGCAGTTAAGACCATATAATTATCAAGAGTATATGGAAGGTTTATCTGCATATAAGACTTTAGCAGTTCCGTACAACACTGTACTTTTAACAAAGTTACTTCGTGGAGATAAGTCTGATGAAATCCCAGCATACCCTAAGTTTACTCCAAAGAAGTATAAGGAGTTAATTGCATCTCTACAGGAAGATGGGTATGATTTGTCAGATATTTGTAGGTATGACAATCCAATTCCAGTTATCAGTTACAGGGGTAGTGAAGAGCCTATTCCAGAGGAGTTGATTGAAAGTACTCCTAAAGAGCAGAAAATGATTAAGTTCAAAGAGCCAGCTTGTTTAACAAAACTCTGTAATATCCTAGAGGATTATCTTGATGAAGATATTATTGAGCACGTTAGATTTATCTATAATGGTATCAACTTAAATGGAGCATTTGTTGGATTGCCAGATGGATTTAATCGTAGACCTGCAACTTTAACTGTAAATATTGATGGGTATAGTGCAGGTCAGTTACAACAGGCTGTTTCGGTTGTACAGATTAGATTACCATTCAATTAAGGAGGTACTAAAACAATGATTATGCCATGTAATTTACCAGATATCGATGATAAAACATATAAGAATATCTGTATCAAGCATATCAATGCAGGTCTACTCAAAGGGGTAGACCTTGCTTTAGCGGATTACAAAACTGCTGATGATGAGTATACTTATTTTAAGCAATTCTTTCCAAGAGGAGTTTATAGTGGTTTCGTTGAGGAGTTATATCGAATTAGAGATATTATCACATCAAAGATGCTTTATCTTGCAGGAGATTACGATAAGTATGTGATTATGTGCCTACTTAATAATTATTATTGTGACAATGTAAGAGATTACAATTTGAAGGATGCTAATACCTTTGCATTACACGAGAAAGACAACCTTAAAGAGCTCTCTAAGAGTATGAACTTCCACGTGATTACAAAGCAGAAGGATAGAGATTATGTTATTGCTAAGTTCTCAGCCTACGCTTCAGAGATTGACTCTAGTGTTGAATATTTAATGTCAACTATTGAGGACTTTAATCAGTATATCAATACTTGTTTTGCTGATTTTGATTTCTTAAATCTTGGGGATTTTACCATTGAAGAAATGAAAGCATTGAGTACAATGCATGAATATATTAATTTAGGGATTGAAATTCAGGAGACTAGATTACATAAACCTTATGCAGTTATTAAATAACTTTTAAGATAGGCTTGACTTTTTACTATTTATGTGGTATAATACAATTATACTCGTAAATGTATTAAAGGAGGTCACTATTGATAAAGTTAGATAAGAAACTGAAGATTGGTTTTACAGTATTTACAATCTTAGGGGTAGTTGCTCTCTCAGATGCAAAACCAATAAATGTAAATGCTGAGTTAGGTAAAGGTCTTACAGCAGGAGTTGCAACAGATTTATACAATTTAGATGGAAGTAATAGAAGTCTTGTTGCAGGTGTTTCATCTGTAGTGTATAACTCAAGAAATCTTAGTGGTGTATCTGTTATTCGGCATAAGGAAGAAGTTGTTACAGATGCTAATCCTTTTACTGAAATCAATTCAGAAATGTGGACTACAGACTATGTGAATATGCGTGATGCAGGCACAAAGAGTGCTAATATCATTAAGCAAGTTCGTATTGGTGCTAAAGTGATTGCTCTTGGCTATGAGAATGAATACTGGTACAAGGTTGAATATGATGGACAAGTCGGTTATATATGTTCAGATTATTTATCTGAGACTTCACCTTATATGAAAGTGAGTTCCACAGCTTATTATAATCCAAATGGAAATAAAACGGCTGATTGTAGTGATACTGTTGCAGGACTTACACTTGCAGGAAAGCAAGAGTGGTTGGGTAAGGGTTGTTACATATACAATGTAGCTGAGGATGGTTCAGTTGGAAGTTGTCGAGGTTATTATGAATTTCATGATACAGGTTGGGGTAGGGATGGAGATATCCCTAGAGGAGAAACTGTAGATATTTATATGACAACTGAAGATGAATGTAGAACATATGGTCGACAAGATATCTATATATTATTTGTCGATTAGATTAGAAAGCTAGTCTTGAAAGACTGGCTTTTTTATTTAGGAGGTTTGTATGCTTTATGTACAGCAGAAAATAAGTGAGCAGAATTTTATTGTAGCTGACACAGATGATAATACAGAAGAATTAACTACTCGTAAGGAGTTAAAGCATTGTGTAATAGACTTAGGGGTAGAGGTCTCAGGTGCAACTTTATCGTCAGATAACTTATTTAATATACATTGTTACAACAATCTTACAGATGCTTGGGCTTTGAAAATGAAGATATTCCGAGGTATATCTTTAATGATAGATAAGACCGGTACTTTGTGCAATATGGAATTAGATACACAGAGAGATATAAGTCATGTTCTTAATCTTGAGGATTGCTGTACGAGTTTAGCAAATTATTGTTTTGAGAATGTCAAGGTAGTCAATAATAGTGTAGACTTAAAGGTGATATTAACTGATAAAATAAAGTTTAATTCTAAAGCTTTCGAGTCTTGTAGGTGGTCGAAATTAAAGTTTGACTTTTTGCAGTTATCCGATAAGAAAGCAGAAGTAGCTTATAAATCATTTCTAACTGATAGGGGTAGTTGTCTTATTCTAGACTTAAATCAGATATTAAGTAATGTAGAGATTATTGATAAACGAGAGCGTTATGCTTATTACATAATTCTCAAGGCTTTATTACATAAGGATGCTACAAATTTTTATACAGTTCAAAGTTTAACACCAAAGAGATTATATTGTTCTGCTATGGAAGAAATAACAAAATTATATAGACCGAAATGGATTGAAATGTGTAATTCTAATATTAAGCTAGACTTACAAGGCGAGCGACCTGCTTTGGTAGTAGATAAAGCTAATCTCACAAATGTAAATGCAATATTAAATGCAGTAGAAAGATTTGGAATAAACTTAGACAAGTTTACATTTAGTATGATTGAGACTTACTTAGATTTGGTCTGTACTGCTGACTTTGATTTAGTCGATGCAGTAATGAACTTAGGAAAACGTTTAAAGTCGATGTATAATCTTTAGGAGGTTTTATGTTAGTATTAAAGAAACAGTTAACTACTAATAAATATGAAGTACTTGATACAGATGATAATTCTGTTGAAATTGCAACAACTCAGGAGTTATATCACTGTGTTAAAGATTTAGGGATACAGATACAAGGGGTATCCATAACAGGTAATAATTCAATACTTTTTAAGCCACAGTTTGATTATTCTGTCAAAGAAACCAAATTTAAGGTTTTCAAAGGTATTGATATGCACGTAGAAAATGGAGAACTTGTTAAATTCACATATACGGAAGATTTAAGAGATACTACTCTAAAGTTATCAGACTATTGCCATACTATTGTACCTCATTGTTTTCAGGTTGCTTGGAACGTGAAAACAGACGATAATCATGTTACTTTAGTATTAGATGATTCACTTGATATTAAGTCAGGTTCTTTCATTGATTGTTTCTATTGTGGGGTAGTTAATGTAGATGTTTCAGCACTTTCAGATAAAAAGGCTGATTATGTCTACAAGGAAGCAATAAAAGCCGAAGCTATTGGTCTTTACCCATCAAGAGGTTATAAGAGTGTTGTAGATACTAATGAGAAGAGATTTTACTATTATTGGGCAGAATGTCTATTAAAAGATGGATTATTTGCTTTCAATGGTCAAGTTTCACGAGCAGAAGAAGTTATTCCTTTTGTAGATGAGTATACTAAAATGTTACAGAGAAAATATAAACAGCAGTTTGAGAAGCTTGCAAACTCTATGATAAGTTTTAATGAGTCTTATGCTAACGATGCAACTAAGAGGGTTAATATCATTAACAATTTCAAGTTAAACTTACAAAATGCCAACTCAGTCGCTGATAGAAATAAACTATACTTGAAGTCGTGCAGAACAGTATTATCAAGTTCTTGTAGTAATATTACTGTAAGTAGGTTATATAATCTCATTATATTATTCAAACCAGATGATTATTACAAGGAGTTGTGGAACAGGTTATGCAATAATATTTTGGATTTCATAGCGAGGTACTAATATGTTAATATTAAGAAATAAATTAACTAAGGAGAAGTGGGAAGTATTAGATACAGATGATAATACTATAGAGGTAGCCACTGAAAAAGAATTGATTCATTATGTTCAGGATTTAGGTATAAATATTCAAGGGGTAGTTGCACCTAGAGGAGAAAATCCAGTATTTATACCACAGTTTAATTATTCTGTGAAAGAAACTAAGTTACATATTCGTAGAGGTATTAAACTTCATGTAGAGAATGGTATATTAAGATATTTTGAGTTGAGTCAGAATTTAGGGGATATTACGATTAATTTATCAGATTGGTGTACTTCATTAGCACCATATTGTTTTAGGAATGAGTCAATAGTTGAAAATACTAAAGTTAGATTGTTATTTGATAATAATATCGACTTTAAAGCAACTTCAGTTGTAAATTTATTTTCATCTGGAAGTATAATAGTGGATATTAGAAATGTCAATAATAAGAAAGCATCATACATATATAAACAGGCTATTAAGAATAAAGTGTTGGGTGTTTGTATGAATTCATATACTTTGAGTCTTATAGATGATGAGGATAGATTAAGATATTATCAAGCAGAAGTTTTATTACGATTTGGAATGCCGACATCTAAAAATTGTAGAGCCGTTTGTGAAGAGACATTAGTAAGGACAAAAGTGATAGCTGAGGTAGCAAGTAGATATAAATCTGCTTTCGAACAACTTGAATACATACCGATTATGCTAAATAAGTCTGCACAACTTAAACAGGCACATTCTATGCATATTGTTAAAGTAATGTTAGGCTCTGAGGCAAAACCAGATGGCGTATTTAGTGCAGTTGTTTATTTAAATTTAGATAGTGATTTAATTGCTAAGTTGTATCATGCTTGCTTTGATTTTCATTTAATTGGCTATCTTAAGTATTGGAATGCTATACGTTCAAATATTATTAAATTTTCTGAAAATTATACAAATTCTTTATGATACAGTCTTGACTTTTATAGAGTTTTATGGTATAATAATTATATCAAATAGTTAATGGAGGAATTGAATATGTTTGTATTGATTGAGTGTACTACTTGTCGAGTTGGCTGTGACACTTCTGCTGTGTACGAGTTTGAAGAAGGCACTACAGACAAGGACTTAGATGCTTACGCAAAGGACACAGCTTATGATAATGCTGAGGGGTACGGTATTTTCGATGATGAGCGAGAAGCCTGTGAAGAGTCAGGTATCGAGTTCGAGGAGAGTGATTGTTACGGCTACTCATATCGTGTTCTTGAGGGTATGACACGAGAGGGAGTTGAGGAGCAATATGGAGAAATCTGCAATCCTTAAGGGGTAGTTCACAGAAGCCAAGATTAGTGGTAAGCTAGTCTTGGCTTTTGTTATAATTAGTTCTTTAAATTCTGAATATATTTGTAATATTTATATAGATTGGAGGAAATTTTTATGCTAAATGCTAGGCAATATAGACTAGAAGATTTATCTTTAGGTATGAAAGTTAATCCTTTATCCCTACAGGACATATATGGGACTGTCATAGTTATTGGTGATTTTGATGATGAGGGTTTTAGCATTATAAAATATATCGGAGAACCAGATACTAAGGAAGTAGTAGACATTTGCTTAGCTACAAATCCTCGCTGTGTAATATATAATACAGAAGTTGAGGAGTATATAAAACATTAGGAGGCAGTTATATGGCAACATTAGATGCATTGTTTTATAAAGAGTTTACTCAAACTATGCAACGATTAAAAGGTCAAGGCGGTGCAGTAAACTTACAAGATATACCTTTACCACCAGAAGCTGAGGGTAAATTCTTTATCGAGAAACGAGATAAAGTTGTTATTACAGGTATTCAGGAGGAGTATTACTCTAAATTAAATGGTACTGAAGCATTGCTTTGGGGTAGTAAAGCACTTCAGAGACGTAAATTCGACTATAAGGGTGAGTTTATGAGAGACAAGAATGGAAATTATATGTTACAAGATGTTCCTTGTCCTCATGAATGTACAGCTATCATATCACCTTTATCTATACAAGTTCCTACAAAGTTTAAATCAAAAGAGCAATCACAGTATGTTGATATGGTTACAAAGAAGACTCCAGCAGGAGATATTCATCGCTTTGTTTACATTATACCTAAGAAGTACTGCTATATGTTAAAGCAGACAGCTTTGGTACTTTCTTGGAACAAATTGAGAAGATTTTATCAAGGGGTAGGTCTTTCTTTAAAGAATGGTTCTGTACTTTATATGTATGTAATACCATATAAGCCAACTTCAACTGTGCATAATTATAGAGTATTACAGTGCAAGACTTCTCTTGATTATGATTGGGAAATAAATATATTAAGAGATTATTGGATAACTAATAACTTTATGTTTAACCCAGCTTGGTGTCAACTTGATGAGCCTATCAAAGGAAGAGATAATATGGCTTATGTAAATCTTGATAGTACTGAGGATATTTATGAAAGATTTGATATATCGAAACCATTAGGCGAAGAAGAAACTATAGAGGATGTGGGTTTTTTAAATGAGTAGAAGAAAATATATTATGTTGTCTAAGCAGCATTACTTAGATACACAAACAAACAAAGTTATAACTAAATCAGGGCGAACAAACCCAAACTTAACTTTAGTACCGACTTATTTCTGGGATGAGTCTATGAATACTAAAGTAGTTACTGGGTTTAATCTTGTAGGTGGAGAATTACAGAATAGTTTTAGTAATTACAGTAAGACGAATACTTTACAGCTTCCAGGTATCCATTTCATAATTAAAGATTTGTATAGTGCTGATATTATGTTTTATGATGGTAGGAAGCATGAACGTCATGAAATAACAGTTAAGGGTTATCCAAGTATGATTACCCTAACAAGTAAAGCTCAAGGAGAGAAGCTTGAAGGGGTAGTTTTAGATATGTCTTTTGATGGACATACAGCTAGGTTTAAAGCCTATACCTATGATAGTACAGTACGAGAAAGATATAAAGGGGTAGGTTATTTAGCACAAATGACTCAGGAGACTTGTCCTAAATCTGCTAGATTGCCTTTAACTTATGGAGTGTTATATAGACAGTTCAAAATAAATTATGCAGGTGTAGAGTTAGATGGTACTTGTTATGTATTGTTCTATGGAGTTTTTGGTATTCTGCTTCGTGATAATTTATCATTTGACGCTTTAGTTATCTTTGGAGGTTATACAAAAGATACTGTTTATGTACAGCAGTTTATATACACTTCTAATGAATATCTAATTAAAACAATCATAAGATATGGAGGTAATAATAAATGAGTTTGGTAAGTAAATATAAAGATGTGCCAGTAACAAATAGGCTTGGGGTAGGCAATTTCACTTATAAGTGCGTACTCGATACGGAACAGACTGGTATTATCAAGATTGAGATTTTTGCAAATACAGTAGAAGCTGCTATTAATATAGCAGTTCAGCAATTTGGTGCTTTAGTAAGTTATAGCTATGTAAGTAGTGATATTATTTCCCTCATCTTAGCACCTTACTCTGATGGCACTTGTTTACTTTATATATGATTTTGGAGGTACAGTTTTTATGGCAAAAAATGAGAATTTTTTAAATGGTAAATTTGATGAGTATAATTATAAAGATATTTTTGGTGTTTTAGTTCAGGTTTTCGGACAAGGAAACTTCCAAACTAAAGAGAACAGTGATGTTTTGTGTACATTCACTTTAAGCAATAATTCATTGTATTTTCGATTTATTAAGGCAAATCCTGTATTTTGTAGGCTTGAAGTGATTGATGAAGAAAATGGTGTTATTTATTGGGAAAATATTAATACAACTTCACATCTATATGAGAGACTCAATAGTATATACAAGAATGGAATTTTCTGGCATGGTCAGAACGTGAACTTTAATCGTGTTTCAAATATTAATATAGATGATTTTGATGACGATTTTATCGACCCAGAATTGGTTTCGCCACCAGTTGAGTCTAAAATGTTCGTACCACAGGATGATGATGAAGAAACAGAGTCATCAGGAGAAACAAAGTTCTTTGATGAAATTGGTAAAACTCAGAAGAGTGTAGTTCCTGAGATTAGTCAAATTAGAGTAGTTTCTCTGAAGTTAGATGGAGAAATTGTTGCTTATAGATTTAAGACTGATGCAGGTGCTTTTGATATGCGTAGGTCAGTAGCCTTAAATTATGGTTTGGGTGGTTTCAAAACGGAAAGATTTATCAATCTTGAGAGTGTAAATGGTTTGCTACTGTCCAAGTCTGAAATTAAAAACCATCAGATTGTACCAGATGTATCTGAGTGTGAAGAGGATTGTAGAAAGCTGATTGAAGCACTATTTCAGGGGTAGTTGCGTAGTTAGTTTCAAGCACTATAAGTATCATTAAGATTTGTATTGAGCGAGTATTAGAGAAGTCAAGATTATCTTTTAGATAGTCTTGACTTTTTCTCTGTTTTGTGGTATAATAGTATTATCAAATGAAAGGAGTGCTATTATGCAGACAAATGAATTTGGTTACTTAGTTCATGGTGCTAAGGGGTTATTTTACTCAGATGGTAGGTATTTTTACTTTCCGAATAGGGGTAGTAACCTTAAAGAAGGTATCATTAAGAATATAAGAGTTGTTAAAGACTTCTTAGATGATAGAGGTTATGCTTTCATTGATGCAGAAATGGTAGAGACTGAACCATTCTCCGATAAAGAGTTATTAAAGATGATGAGTTGGTCATCTAATGTGAGAAGATTCAAATTAGGTGATTCAGAGGTTGTTTTAGCTTTCGAGTCAGGAGGTTTAATTGACTTTAATATGTTTTCTAAAGACTTATCAAGTTCAGGTAAAGTCAGTGCCTACATTATGCATGATGATGAGTTAGTTTGGATAGCACAGGAGTCTGAGTCAAGATATTTTGCACGAGAGCCTTTTAGAACATTTTTGAGATTGGCAGAGCCTTTAGATGCAAAGTTGTTTCAGGGGTACTGTAAGTCGCATTTTGCAGGTTCTGAGTTACATAATAAGTTAGCTTTGCTTAAAGCAGCAGGTGATAGTATGACGTTTTTTGATAAAACTGACTTTTATATCAATACTGAACTTGGAATTGTTAAGAAAGAAGCGTTTTATGAATATGCTCATAGCTCAACTGTTAAGTACTATATGTATAATGGTGAGAAGCTGTTAGAGACTTATAAAGATTTAGATGCTTTAGGTTCAGTACCATTTAAGAAGGTTGAGCAGAAGACTATCAGAGCTTATGCACAGGAACTTCATATCAATTTGTCTGCACATTCCTATGAGTATTGTTGTATTTCAGATGCTCTTAGTTCTAAGTTGTTTGAGCTAGGTAGTAATCATTACTTAGTCTATGCTTATAATGTGGATACGGTTAATGTTAAGGCTTTGCAGGACAAGAAGTTAAATGAACTTGTCACTCAGACGTCAGAGAATTATTTGAGCGAGTTAAAGAGATATGCGAGAAATTTGACAGCTAAAAATATTGGAAGTATGACTTTACAGTCTTGGTACTTCAAGCAATAAGGAGGTATTATGATTAGAGTTAAGATGCTTCGAGGAAATGAGACTTGTATCATTGATAATGGCAAGTCTTATATCTTCGGTTTAAACGGTAAATGTAAGCAGGAAGATGCAGGGAATTTATCGAGTTATATGACAGGTGCTTTAGATTTACCTTGCATTAGTGTATTATCCAGCAACGGAGGGGTAGAATTAGGCTTAAATGAGTCTGATTCGTCTTTCAGACGTTTCAAATGTAATGAAGATGCTATGACCTGTGCTATGAAAGTACAGATGGGTGGTAGCTTCATTAAAATGCTTAGACGAGATGGTAAACATGAGGGTGTTACATTTAATCAGTTGATTTTTGTTTACCCGCAGGGTACAAATCTTAGTCAATTCATTTCACAAATTAATAAAGAGGAGGTTTTTGATTAGTGCGTAAGGCTATACGAAATATTAATCAGACTGGTGTTTTGCTTTCTAAGAGTAAGACAAATGAAACTATTAGAAAGTACAGTATGTTACATAGTTCAATGTGTGAACGTTTATATGATTTGGGGTATATAAGTACTCCACTTTACTTTGATAGTGTGGACTTTTGGACTACACTTCTTGCTACATATCCAGAGTTAACGAAAGAGTTCCTTAATGAACGAACTGGTGAGATGAATTATTCATTATCAGTTATTCAGTACATATCAAACAGAACCGAGAATAAGGACATTAAGTTCGCTTTAGAGTCAGTAGCACAGTTACTTAGAGCAGAGGAAGCTCTTAAGGACTTAGGTACTTTATGTGAGTATGTAAAATTTCAGAAGAAGAAAGATACAATCGTGTGCAAAGTAAACTTAGGGGTAGTTAAGAGTGTTATTAACTCAAATAAAATACCTCTTGATAGTCCTTATGTAAGGGAGTGTTTTTACTTAGAGCCTTTTGAGCAGGTAGTAGAGGTTGATTACAGTATCATTCTTTATAAGCATTTACTTAAGATGCTTGGGTTATCAACTAATGTAGCTTTAGAAGATAGCTCTTTATTCTTAGGGGTAGGTTTTACTATTAAGGATGATTGTGAAAATCTTGAAGCTCTTATTAATTCGGACATTAAAGGGACAGGCTTATATTATAATAAGCTGTTTGAAGCAGTTGAGAATTATTATACTGAGTATTATAGTACGAGAACAACTAAGACAGTTTGCTTGGACTTCTATTCTCAGTTGTTTACAGACTCTTTGCAGGAGTGTATTGATTATTTAGCTGTTCAGAGGGACAAGTATCCAGATGCTAAAGAGTTTTATGTAACTTCTACAAAATTATACCTCAGAGTACAGGTAGATAAGAAGAATGAAGTTAATTTCCCAGATAGTATTTTTGTTGGAGAGCGACTTTATAATCTTAAAGGTGAGAAATACGATACGATTAACAGGCTTTTAGGGTACAGCGGTATCTTCGTATATGAATATGCAGACGATGCATATAAATATAGCTTCAGTGGTCTGCCAGTAGACTTATATACTATGCAAGTACAAAGGGGTAGACAGATGGCGATACCTATCAGTTGTTATCCTTTCTTTATGGTAAAAGAGCGATATAACGATGATGTTGTGGATATCTATCCTAGAAATTTCTGTAGTGATGAAAAATTCACAACAGTACCTGAGATGTTAGCTTATCTTGAGGTTGATTCACTTGATAATCTTGCACAGGAAGTTGCAGAGCTGGTTGAAACAGGTACTTCTACATATAAGTTATTAGTTGGTCGAATGGTGCAGACTTTAATCTGTATTATGTGTGATTACACCTTGCCAGAGCATATCAGCCCGAACCAGCTTAAGATTAACGATTTTAAGTCTTGGTTAACCAAAGAAACTTACTTAGATGCTTGCGTAGAAGCTAGTGTTCTGTTTAGTAAACTTGGATTTTAATCTATTATAGGAGTGTTGGTATTAAAAACTGACGCTCTTTTTTTGTGCGTAATTTATCAAAGAAAAGGAGACATTTTATGGTTATTAATAATCTTGGTTATATATTTGAATGTCGCCAAGATGTGAATGGAAATCTTGGGGTAATGGAGAATTTCAGGGTTATGTTTAAAGATGACGAACAGCGTGTAACATTAACCTTTGGAATTGATAACTGTGGAAAGATTGTAGTTCCAGCTTATAGTGATATGAGTTTAGGGTTTAAGCCATTGACTGTTATGTTTCAGACTAAAGAAAGTATTGATAACTTTGTTAGAAGTAATAAGCCCTATTTTGGTAAGTTAGGTGCTTTCTCTATGATTGCATCAGGTGTTATTATTTTTAGCAAAGAAACAGGCAAAATTAAATCTACTGAGGGACTTGGTTTCTATGTTCCAAAGACTACAGCACAGTCAGTTAAAGAAGTTGTGGATAAGAAAGGGGCTCATCAGCCAGTTTTAATTTGTGAAAAACTAAGCACTGTTAAAGGTTTGAATAACTTTGTAGTGTCTGAAGCTATATACAATGGTTATATGACAAATTTCTTATCTTGCTTGAGTATAGAAAATACTGAGGATAGAAATGCTTTTATCAGTGCAATTACATTAAAGGAGTAGTAATTGTATGAATATTTGTCATTTAGTTACTAAAGGTTTTGATGGTGATATGACAGTTAGACGTTCTATTACTTATAATGGAACACCTTTGACTGTTGGAGTCACTCATACCTTGAGTAATGATGTTAAAGAAGAAACAGTAGAGTTCAATAAATCGTTACCAGATGAGGTAAATGCTGTAAAGAGTTTGAATGACGGTAAACAAGAGTTGATTGATTCTCCTATTGGTAGTATTATTAATAGTAATGGTAATATTTTACCTTTGAGTTCAATTTATGACTATCATGTCACACCAAATGACCCATTAAGTGCAGCTTTACCTGTAGGTGCAGATTTCGATACATTAGCTGAGGATAAGACTACTAAGGAGTTTCTGAGAGATGTAGCTGAACAGTTATTTCCTCATATTAATCCGAATACGCAAGCTAGTGATATTTCGAGAGATGCTTATTACACACCATATATTCCTTTGGTAGCTCTAACAGGGTGCATACCACCTCAGATTAAGGATGGAGATGCTTACTTCAATCCACTTGGGGTAGTTACAGTTGCGGAGTTTCTTGACGCATTAAACTCTATTAAGTATGGTTGTAACGCAAATAATCATCGCAAGAAGACCTTAGACAATATATCTGTAGATACAGATTATTTCAATGAGGGTTATCAGTCTTGTATTAGGGGTATCTCAAGTCCGTTTTTTAATCTGTACACGAGAGAGGAGTTAATGAAACCTATAACTAGGTTAGAACTTGCATATATAACAGTGATTTGTTGGAGTCAATTCATAGACAAATTCAATAATCTGTATGGTGGTTCTTTCTATTTAGGTATTAACTTTGATTGGGAGTTACCATCTGATATTTTATCAGGTTATAAGGATGGTTTCGATTACAAGGTGAGCAAAATCTCCATAGATGAGGAGTATGATATTGTTAGTCTTGATGTGAAGGATTATAAATCGGATAGAACTATGGAAGAGTACAAAGAAGATATGCATTCAGGGGTATCCGCAATCCCGATGCCTATGTTTATGTCGATGTTGGAGTTAGGTATATTAGACTTATTCAATTATGAGGATAATAATCTAAATCCTTTGAAAGAAGTATCACGAGGGGAACTTTGCTACTTCCTAACTAAATTAGCTAAGTTGTTTCCTACAAGATATATGAAATAATGAGAGTTGAGAAGGAGGACTAAATATGTCTAAAATGTTTGATGCTAATGTAAAGCATTATAAGGAAAAATATCATAATATGATTGATAATATTTCAAGAAAGTCTTTAGATGCCTATATTAAGAGTTCAGGTGTGACTGATGAGTTCTTTAAAGCAGGTTTTGAGGAAAATTCAGAGCAGTTTCGACAGTTTGTATTGACTTTTGCTAAGACTTTGATGCCAGGTCACGTTAGCTGTACTACTTATGCAGCAGTAGTTTCTGTAATTGCTGAAAAGTATGGGGTAGCTTATCAGGGTTATGCAGGTTTCTGTTTACCTAAGAGTCATCCAAGATATGAAGTTGAACTTGGTGATTTCAATAAGAGAAAAGGTTCAGACCCACATCCAGCACTTGCTAACCATGTTTACACCGAAATTGATGGAAAGATTTATGAGTTCTTCAATGGAAATACATCTGACATCGACCATATAGATTGCGTTACAATCTAGTTTAAGGGGGCAATTTATGTTATATTCAGATTCGGCATTAGAACAGTTGAGAACTTGTCTTACAAATAATGGTTATCCTTTTGAGATGAACCAATTAGATGAGAAGATTGTTCGTTTAAATGTAAAGATAAGTGATTACATTATTCCAGTTTGGTTTCTGGTAGATAAGCAGATTTTTGGTTTTGATATGATTAATGGGGGTAGTAAGACCTGTTCTTCTATTGAAGACTTTAATAAGTATTTCACAACATATATTCATATCAATGTAGATTTTATTCCTAAAGCAAAGCTTATTGCTGATGTATTTGAAAAAGATTTAGGTGTAAATTCTGTATATGATACATTCAGTGGAAATAAAGAAGAAGGTTATGTTGCAAAGTTCAGGATACTTTCAATTCCAGATCAATATTTCCTTGTTTCTCAGGACACAACTTTATATGTAGCTCGTTTAGTAACTTACTCAGAAGATGGCTCTCGTTTCAAAGTTCTCAAAGAGTATAAATATGACTTAGATGATGTAGGTAATGTTACAAATATTCCTACAATTCATTCTTATCTCGCTAAGTTAACTGAGTTGTATGGCGAGAGTGATACAGTTGATATTGATAGAGTAGGTATTAATTCATTTGTATTTAACATCGAAGGTCTTAATATTAAGGCTGATGTAGTGTTCTCTTACACTGAAATCAGTTATGATATTAAATCAGTTAATGGGGTAGAATTCAATCAGTTTATTACTCCAGAAGACCCGTATGAGTTACAGGCATTATATTTAGAGTGTCACGATGCTTATGAAGCGAAGTTAATTGATGTAGAGGAAGAGCCTGTAAGTAATGGGGTAGAAGATGAGCAAGGCTTAGAAGATGAACAGTCACTTGATGAGGTACAGGAAACAGAGAAGCAAGGAGCAGAGGAGCAAGAAACAGAGGAGCAGTTACCTAACGAGGAGCAATTAGCTGAGGAAGTTCCTACTGAGGAGGAAATTCCAGTAGAGAGAGAACCTCAGATTGAAGAAACTGCTTTAGATAATGAGGATATAGGTCAAGTTACTTCAGAAGACTCTAGTTTTGATGAAACTTCTGAGCAACAGGAAATGAATTTAGAGGAGGAACAAACATTGGAGTCTAATGATTTTTCAGTTAAGAAAGTAATTGGCAGTGATAACAAAGATGCAGGTTTACAGTTTGTTGTAGACGGTAGTATTTATTTTATCAATGCAGAAACAGCAGTTAATCTTGGAGTTCCACTTGCAAGATTTTCAGAAATTGTAGGTACAAAGGAGAAGCATGGGGTAGTAATGACTACAGATGAGATTGATTTACACACATTTAGTAAAGATGTTTCATCAGATGCAGAGCAGTGTAAGAAACTTATTTTCCGTATTTTTGAATAATTTGCCAAATGGTCGAGACCTAGCATATTTTTTGCTAGGTCTTTGTTTGTATAGTTCTTCTTTAAGTTGGGGTATAAATCATATATTATGAAAGGAGGATTTTGTCTTGAGAAATATTGAAGGTATTCAAATAGTTGGCTCAGAACACGGTATGAGTGTATTTGTAGGTTTTAATCGAGATTTGGTTATTGTTTACGATAAGACAGATAGTGTTTATATCAATCCAACTTATGATATATTCTTATTATTGATTAAGAATTATGGAGATGAATTTGAGTTTGTGAAGAATTGCTTCACAGGTTGTTTAACTCAGACACCTTTTGATATTAGAGATTTTGAGACTTACAGAACTAAGTTACGAATTATGCAACAAGGTAAAATAGATTGGAAAAGAGTTAATGAGTATGTTGAAAGAAGTATGATTCACATTCTTAAGGATAAGAGTCTTGAGTTATTTGCTTTAGATGTATTCACAGCTTTACAGCATATATGTCAGGATTATCCTCAAGACCTTATAGATAAATATTCAGGTAAAATGAAAGGAGCACAATATGTCTGATTTTTATGGACTTAACTATAGTGTTAAGAGTTTTGCAGTAGCTAATGATTTCGTAGTAAATACAAATAAAGCGTGTTATGCTTTAGGTCAGCAGTTATTGCCATTTTGTTTGTACGCTAACGAAGATCAGCAGAAGTATGGGGTACTTGATTTCGCCACATTTCAGGCTTTCTTAAATCCACAGATTAGTCTGATTGATGAGATTGCGGAATATCGTCACGAAGCATTTAAAGAAACAGGTATTAATGTTGACATCAGAGATGACGTAAAAAAGAAGTTGTTATTTTACGATTATCTCATGACTATTTCAATATGTTATGTAGAAATCCCTAAATACACAACTAAAGATGGTATGGCAATGTCTACATTCGATAAGTTCCTTTGCACAAGAAATCCAGCTATTATGGGTGCTTGGATGGGGACTGACCCGTCTGAGATGCAGGCAAAATATTCATCAAGAATTACATCAAGACAGGTGGAGTTTAATGTAAATGAGTTAAGATGTGTGAAATTAAACCATACAAATAAAGGAAATTCAATTACTGTTCCTCGTACAGCGTATAATGTGGAAAAAATGACTTGTATTCCGATGTATATGTTGTATGCTTTTGTAGAAGGTTTTAAACCACTTATTCAGAATGGAATTGTAAAGTTCTCTTACTTAAAGGATAACGGTACAGTTCGTGAGTTAGCCACTACATTAAGTGAGGATATTCTTAGAGATTATTATGATGATAATATCTTCATCAATACAATATTATCTGGGGTAGATATTAACACCGTTCAGCAAGGTGGTATGACCTTATCATCAAAGATGAATAGAGGCTATATTAAGGTTCCAGAATTAGGTGCATCTGTTTATGACGGTACGGGAGTTCGAAGCTTAAATATAGCTCGTCTTTTAAAGGCAGAGAAAATTGATTCCGTAGATAGAACTTTCTTGAAAGTTGACCTTAATTCAGTACCTACAAATTTCAATAATGGTATTGATTACATTGTAAAGACAATGCCAGACAGCCTTAAAGATTGTTATAAAGCTCTTGTAGGTGAGGAATTCGATGAGTCTAAGTGTTCAAGTATTCCAGTTATGGCAGAAACTTGTAAAGAATATGTTGCAGGTAGAAGTGCTTTCTTAAGTACATCATATCATCGTGATTTACACGTATTTATGGTATCACATCCTGAGTGGTTTCCTTTATATACTGGTAAGCCAGCACAGCAGATTACAAGTTCTACAAACTTTGGTGTAACACCTCTCGACTTCTAGGGGTAGTTATTTATCTTAAAAATAGAGTATTTCAACAACATTTAGTGCATCAAAAGGAGAAGTTACGTCAATAAGCTATAGTGTATCGTATTTGTGTAGCAGTTCGAACAAGTAAAATGTATCAGAAAGTAGCAGTATTACATTATACAGAAATGTATCGAAATGAGAAGATATTTCGTAGCAACCGAGTGTATCAAGAGGTTTGAGTATCCAATGAGGCGAAATGAGTCAAATAGAAGAATAGTTGACAATATATTGGAGCGAGTTGTCTTACCAACAAAGAGTTTCTTGAGAGCAAAACGTATCGTTGAAATCAAATATTTCACAGATATAGAATGAGTCATTAAATCTGAGTAATCATAAGTTGGAAACGTATCAGAAGAAAAAATATTTCAAGGTTAGTTAGTGCATCATAGTGTAATAGTAATTCACTAGTGCTAAGTGTGTCTGGAAGAAAAAGCTTTTCTAGTTAAAACAGCGTACCAAAATAAGAATATATTTCAATGTAGCTTAGTGTGTCGTGCCTATTAAGAATTTCAGGCAAACAAAACGAGTCAGATAATTTTAGTAAATCAGATAACTAAAACGAGTCAGGGTGAGTAATAGAATATCAGTTGCGTTAACGTATCATATTATGAAAGTATTTCAATGAGTATGAGTGTATCAATAGGCATTAGTTTATCAAAAGGAGACGAGTGAGTCATAAAGGAGTAGTAGTTCTCATGTAATTAACGAGTCAAAAATGTGTAGTTTACTTTGAAGAAAAACGAATCAGAATTATATAGTAGTTCATTTGACACAAGTGTGCCAGAGTACAAAAATTCGCATAATAAAATATCGAGTATAGCTTAGGAGGAAATTATTATGACAATTAGAGTAGAAGCAAAAGGTGTAGTTAGTACAGGAAAATTAGCAGAAGTAGATGCAAGATTTACAACAACTTCTGAGTCTTTCAAAGAAGATTTAGGTAAAGCTATTTATGGGGTAGAAACAACAGGCTTTAGTTTTGATACTTCAGAAGTATATGATGAAGCTGTTGCAAAGTTCGAGACAGTTAAGCATTTACTTAAGCCAAATCGTTACACAGTAATCTACAGTGTAGATGGTTTAGCTGTTAAGGTATTAGCTTAATATCTTTCAATCATAGAAAATTAGTATTTCGAGTAATTAAAGTGTATCATTACATAAAATAATTAACATTGGTTTTGAGTGTATCGTTGAATCAGAGTTAGTTAAAATTGTATAATGCATCTTTTCTAAATAGTAATTCATAGCATGAAAGTGTACCATAACGTGAAAGTATTTTATCGATAGTTAGTGTATCGTATGTATCAAGTTATTCAAAACGGAGTAATGTATCTTAATATTCAAGGAGTTCAAAGCTTTAAAGTGAATCATTGCTAATTAGAGTTTCAAATTTATGTAGTGTGACTTATTTAGCCTAAGAACTAGAGTTTTTCGTTAAAGTCTAGCGAGTCTTAATACATAAGTATATCATTTAGAAATAGCGATATTATAACTAAATATTGGATTTAGTCTTGACTTTCTTTAAGTTTTATGGTATAATTATTATATAAATTAAAGGAGGTCATTTTTATGAGTGATTCAGTAACAAGTGTAGATACAGGCAGTCAGGAGGCTGATGTTCTTAAACAGCAGATTAGATGTCTGATTGCAAATGTATATGATTTACAGAAATTGCGTATTAGTGCAGGTAACCGTTTGGTTCAGTCATTCTACTTGCAGTTGGGGGTAGCTCCATCCACAAGCCCAGACGATGTGGACAAAGAAGAGAAGAAGATGATTGACAGACTTAAGGCAGAGTACAAGCGTATTACAGACGCTGTAGCCGAGAACAATAAGTCTATCAAGTCCAATATCAAAGCTCTTAGAGAAAGCGATGAAGAGGGTAAGCATCTTACTTTGATTCGTAATGACCAAGATTTCAAGTTGGTAGAGTCTTATACATATCTGATTAAGGCAGAAGAAGAGTCTACTAAGAGTTTGGACAAGTATGTAAAACAGCATAAACTTTGGGATGCTTTCTTTGCAGACATTAAGGGTTGTGGCACTCTTATGGGTGCAGTTTGTATTGCTTATTTAGACCCTTATGTAGCGAAGTACCCGAGTTCATTCTTTCGATACTGCGGTATGGATACAGTTCAGGATGAGGATAAAGATGGCAATAAGCTCTATCTTGAGAAGGTAGAAGGGGTAGTTACTGGTGTTAAGGTCAGAGAAGCCTATGGTTATTACAATAGCGAAGGTCAGTATTTTGGTAAAGTGCAGATGACGGACAACCTTTCAGATGAAGGCAATATCTTATTCAAGGGAGAAGATGGAGGTCTTTATGAACAGCGACAGCTTACTAAGGTTGTAGATGGTCAGGAAATGCTCATATATGAAGAAGTCGAAAGTGGAAAAGAATATGTAGGTGATGTTGTAGTATCACAGCATGGTAGAAAAATGGGTGATACAGAGATGGTTGAGTATGTAGATGCTGAGGGCAATCGTAAGTTGAAGAGAAGTATTACATACAATCCTTTTGTTAAAACGAAACTCATGGGGGTACTTACAGGTTGCCTTATCAAGGCGAAAGACCCAGTTTACAGTAAAATCTATTATGATTACAAAGCAAGACTGGATAACTCACCTCGTTATGAAGGTTATACACCAGCTCATAAGAATATGATGGCACAGCGTTATATGATTAAGCAGTTCTTAAGAAATCTTCATACAGAGTGGAGACACTTAGAGGGACTTCCTATCTATGAGCCATACGAAGTTGAAAAACTTGGAAACAAACCACATCATTTAAATGAAAGACAGCATAAGTTAGCACAGGATTATAAGACGAATAAGTAGAGTGCCAAGCTGACTCTAACTTAATAAAGTCTTTTGTAGGCTTGAACACTAAATGTGTTTGAGCCTTTTCTTTTAACATTCAATAGGAGGTATCAGAGATGAATATTGTAAGTAGTGGATTATGTCTTTTCAGTCATGTAGGTAATAACTATGGTGTAATAGATTTGGATGATGGTCAGATTGACTGGGTATCTAAAGAAGACCTTATTAAGTTCGCAAAGGAAGTTGAAATAGTAGGGGTAGATACAGTTGGAAAGCATATTGCACCAGTTAATTGCAGACTTAATATGGATAAGTGTGTTTGGACTTCAAATAACATTAATATTTTTGTAGCAGCTAAGTCTATCTTTTTCAATAAAGACTACAATAATGGGGAGTTAACTGTAATAACTAACGATAATAAAAAATTCAAGGGTAAGGTTAAAACGGTTTGTATGCAGGGAGATAATTATCGTGCAGTTACTTTCTACGGACACATAATTGTGTTCTTTGACACAAATCAGTTCGATGCATTGGTTGCAAAAGCTGTATAAATTTCTCAGTTTTAACTAAATAGTTTGAGTGTATGAATAGGTCGATAATGAGTAGGAGTTATACTATATAATTTAGCTCTGAAAGTTGTTGACCTATTTTTATAAACTTTAAGGTAATTATGCTTATGTTGTGTTCATCATAAAACTTTGATAACTTGCATTCTTTCAGAGAAGTTAACTGAGGCACTTTATTTTTATTAAATTGGTTAAATTTTTCGCAGAGTTGTTGTTGATGAAGTTTAATCTACTAATAATATTATTATGGAGGTTCTAATATGAGAAAATCTAGTTTAGTAATTTGTAGTTCACTTTTAGTATTGAGTCTGACAGCTTGTTCAGGTCAAGTAGCACAGCCCAATGATGGGGTAGACGTTGGAGAGACTATCTTATCTACTGAGTTACCTGCTGAAACAACTGAATCAGAAACAGAGGAAATTAAGCTTGATACTACATTTACTCAAGATAAAGCCGATAAGATGTCAGATTATTTATCAGGTTTCAGTTATTCAGAAGTTACACAGTCAATGGAAAATGGTTACTCAAGCGGAACAGCTTATACAAGAACGACTTATGATGTAAAAGCTGATACATCTTCAGGCGTAGCTGATTACACAGTTGTTCAAAGAATTGATAGTAATACTGGAGGAGCTAAAGAAGGTTCTGCTCATTATATTAGAGACTATAATGAAGGTATTACCTTTGAGAAAGATAGTTCTGATAATTGGGTTAAGAGTGAAGGAACAATCAATATGGTAAGTTGGAGTCTTGAGGATTTTACAAGTGCCAACGATATTTTCAACTATCTTCTCAAGGACTATACAACACCTACAGACTCTAAAGGTTACACATCAGGTAATTATGAGTATTATACAGTTGAAGAAGATGCCAATGAGAATATGGTCAGTGGTCTTACTTACGATAAGTTAGGTAAGCAAACTGTAGATTATATTTATTACACAGATAACGATAAGTATTATCCAGTTTCTATTATCACGAAGATTACATATACATATGAAGATAAGGAGTATTACATCCAATCCACAATTCAGTTTGTGACATTTGACAATACATCACTAAGTATGCCAGAGGAGTGAAAGTAGTATGTATCAGAAAAGATTTAAGGTAACAATAAAATATACTGACTTTGATGGGGTAGATTATAAGGCAAATTATAGTTTATTTGCTAAAGATAAAGATGATGCAATCAGTATAGCCAGAGAAATGTTCTTTATGGATTACGGAACATTTGAAGATATGCACATCGAATCTGAATATGAAACCCCAAGTAAGTTAGAACTTGAACACGTAAACAGAGCTTTAATAGAGCAGTTTGGTATTATAAAGCAAAAGTTCTCGGAAATGTCTTACAAGCAGTTCTTAGAAGCATTTCAGAATTTTGATGGTTATAATATGATATTAGGTATTGATTCAGCAAGTTTCTATTTCAGGTTTATGAATATAGAGTGTAAGGCTATATATCGAAATGGTAGTACCTGCATTGATGAGAGTGAAGTATATTATCATGGGGTAGATAGGCTTTATATAATTACTGATAGACTGTGTACTGTTCTAATAGGTAATGGAAAGTAGAGAGGAGATTACAATGAAAGGTCTTTATAAGCAGTTATGTGATAAAACTAAAGATGTTAAAGGCTTAGTACCAGTTGAGCAGTTAGTTTCTAAAGCAGGTATAACAACTGAAGTAACTAATAAGTTAATCTCTTTAGGGTTTAATGTTCAAAATTTAGGTCAAAGAGGTCAAGCAATTTTATTTACAGCTTTGAATGATATCGTAGCTGTTTATAAAGGTGATTCATTTTATTTTGCTACATTAAGTGTAGATAAACTTAAAGAATTATTACAGTATAATATGTTACTCCCAAATGAAGGTTGCAAAGACCTATCAGGGGTAGATAGACTCGTTAGAGCTAATACGATTGAAACTATAAATACATATCTTGCTCAAGGTAAATATCACTTTATCAAGCTTAATATGTATGATAAATGCAAAACAAGTTGTAGCTTATTTACAGTTACAGGCATGAACCCTTATCCAGATTTAATTGCTGAAACAGTCTACAGTTTAACGAATATGGCAAATTGGCATAATATATTGTATAATGCTCTTGTAGGTGGTTGTTATAAGCTCACAATGATTGATGGGGTGGAGTATTGTCAGAATTATCTATCATCTACTATGAGTTTAGCACCTAGTGGAGTTCTCTTAACTAAGGATTTTAATAATAATCTTGTAGAGTTGCCATTACATAGGGTTAAGGATTATGAACCTTACAACCCAGATAGCTTTGTAATGAAGTTATACAAAGGGGTAGTTTCTTATGATGGTACAATGATTACTCTAAACCGTCAGTTACTTGAGAAATATTATGGAGAAAAACTTGTAAATTCAAAGTTAGAAAGTAAAACAGTGAGATACAGATATTGTCTTGAGGAATTGCTTTCAAGAGGCTATAAATTCTCTGTTGCCTATTACATAAACAAATATCAAATCGAGATATATGATGCTGATGATGTTTTCGATTTAGCTGATAAGTTGAAATCTCTTATCAAGCGAGAAGATGATAAAGGTATTATAAACGCTAGAGTTTTAGCCAGTGCAAGTCAAATCTTAGCAGGTCATAAATCTTATTATATGAGAATTAACCTTGACAAAATAGGTAATCACGATATTAAAGTTGTCGAAGACCTATCAAGTGTATTACCTAAAGAGTACGATTACTATGCAATAAGCCCTAGTTTAGGTTACAATAAAGTTACAGTTAGTGCTACATCTGATAGTCTTGCTTTAAAGTATGGAGAAACTGAATTTGAAAGACAATTTGGTAAAAATAGCAGGTTTTCAGGGGTAGTTGCAAATGGAGTTCTTATTAAAGGTACAAGACCTTATAAAATGAGCATTGAAATTCAAAGAAGGTTATGCCAGAATATTATGTATGGGTATAAAGCTAACTATGAAGGCTATAAGAAGATACTATTGCAGATATTAGCTGAAAACGAAATCAACACATATTCCGATGAAGCAATAAAGTTGATATACATAAATGGTTTAGCTCGAAAGTATAAGCGAGGTCAGGAAGTTATGTTGATTGATGTAGTTGATGACCTCATTAAATTTATGGAGTTATTAAGTGATACAAGTGCTTTAAATAAGGAGCTCATGGAACTGGAAACAAATATAGCTTCTAGGAACTGTCAGAAGGAATATCAAGGTATAGTAGATGCATTACCTGACCTTAAAGGCTTCAAGGTAGATGACACTCCAGAAGGTCGATATGTCGTAACTTTATGGGGTAGATATAAAGTTACTAAGTCTGGTATTGGAAAGACAGTGGAGTTATATTATAATGATAAGAAGTTAGGAAATAAGATTTTGAAATGATTTATGCAATATTAGTTCTAAGTATTCTAATTAATTCATATAATTATAGTAAACTAGTAACTTGGGATACAATTGTAAACACAAATGTTGATTTAGTAAATGGTTGGTTTGAAGTAGAAGCTTGTGACAAAGTAATGTATGCCACTGAAAAGGTCAATATTCGTGTAAGTCCTAAAGTTGGTGCAACAAAGATAGGTTTCTTGAAGTTAAACGAAGCTATTCAAGTGATTGGGGTATGTGATAACGGTTGGAGTCAGGTTTTATATAATGGAGTTCCAGCTTATATCAGCTCAAAGTATCTTAGCACAAATAAGGTTTCATTAGCAAGCGACCAATACGAAGCACCTAAAACCGAAGTACCTACTACAAAGACATATCAAAGTTTTGTAGAAGTTATTGGTGTATCTGATGATTATGTAGACAAAGTATTGAGTAACTATTATAGAATACCAGAGAATGTAAGAACTAGGTTCGAAGATTTCAATGGTGTTCTCTCAATAACAAATGAAAACTTAGGTACAAAGTTTTACAATAATCCAGATATGAAAATTGTAGCAGTTACGAATTATCAAGGTACTAAGAAGGAATGTAGCATAAACATTAGTGAGAAAGATTCTACAGCAGTTTTACATGAAATGGGACATTTCATTGATTATTACTGTGGATTTCTTTCAAAAACAGATGGTTTTCAGTCAATTTGGGGTAGTGAGCTTGAAGCATTTAAGGCTTTCCATTACACAGCCGATGCGAATACAAGTACAGTAAATGAGTATTTTGCTGAGAGTTTCCAAGTGTTTATTGAAAGTCCAGATGAGCTGCAAGAGAATTGCCCACAATCTTACAATTATATTATAAAAATATTGGAGGTATTATAAATGGCATTACAAGATACGAAGAAAGTAAGAGATATAAAGAAAGCATCACCTAGACTAGGTGTTCCGGCTAAAGATGGTTCAGACCTATTTGGAGAGTGGAAAAGAAAGTATCCAGATTTGAGTTCTGATGATGGTTGTTATATTGCACCTTGTACAGATGCAAAATATATTTGCATAGATACAAGTGGCAAAAGTCATCCTAGTCAGAAAACTGTAGATGCTTGGATTGACACTATAGAGGATGAAATAGCTAAAGTAATAAGTAGTATTGGTTCTGACACAGGTAAAAGAAGACTTGATAATCCGTCTTATTTACAGTGTTTATTTGAATTTTACAGAGAAGTATTGATAGCAAGGGTAAGGTTTGGTGGTAGTAGCAAGACTAGACTTTTACAAGCTGGTAGAGATGAATACCACAATAAGCGTCAAAACTATTGGCAAGATAGGAGAAAGAAAGGTTAGGTTCTTTTTTATTATATGATTTACGATTATTTTATTCAGCTTTGGAAATAAAGCTAAATTTCAGAGAAAGTCTAGTTTAGAGGTGTTAGTTTGTATAATGAGTATCAGGAATATTTAAGACAATTGAATAACCGACTCAAGCGTAATGGCATAAATTTACCTGTAAACTTTGACTGTGATATCAGCCACATTTATATGGAAGTTACAAAATTCGAGCAGTTTCTGTATTTCAATCATGTACTGCAAATAACTGATAGTGAATTCCAAATTCCAAGTTTATTTGATTTTCAGGATATTGGTGTGACCGAATTTTTACGAAATCAAATTTATGCTCAATATGAGGCTGAGTGGAATCAAAAATTGCTTGAGTTAACTAAACAACCAGAAAATGCAGGGATAGTCGATAAGCCAATAGCTGTTATTTCTCATAGAGAAATGGAGTTATTTACTGAGTCACTTGGTTTAGTAGATGAGACAGAGGAACAAGCTAAACAATATAGTCCAGTTCAAGCAATATGGGAGACAACAAGTGCTGAGACTTCTGGTTTTGACTTCGATGATGACGAAGAAGAGGAAGAGGAGGACGAAGACGATTACTCAGACTATGATGAGGAAGAGTCAGATGATGATAGTCCTTTTGATTTCGATGACGATGAAGATGAGGAAGATGAAGATGACTATTCAGACTATGATGAAACGTCAGATGAAGAGGATTCAGATAGCAATGGGGTAGATACCTCTGAAGATGACTATTATGATTATGAAGACGATTCTGAGGACGACGAAGATGGTTCTAACTCTCCTAGCGGTGATGAATTGGATTCTTCGGATGATGATTATTCGGATTACGACTATTCAGATGACGAGGAGGAAGAGGAAGACAGCTACGAAGATTCCTATGAAGACGATGAGGACGATGATGAGTATGACGAATACTCTCAAGACGATGGGGACTCTGAGTTGAGTGAGGATTCTGAAAATAATGAATATGATGTTGAAAATTCTGCGGAAGATTATGACGATTATGATGAATACGGAGAAGATGACATCGAGGATGAAGATTCCTATGAAGATGATGAGGACTCTGACGAATATGACGATTACGATTCTGACGAAGAAGACTCTGAGGAAGACGAAGAGGATGACGAAGATGATTATGACTCATATGGTGAGGACGATGACGAAGAAGCCGAGGATGATGAATCTTATGACGAAGAAGACGATGATGACTATGATTCCTATGGCGATGACGAAGAGGAAGCTTCAGATGATTACGAGGAAGATGAAGACGATGACGACTATGACTCTTACGGAGAAGAAGATGAAGAAGACTCCGAAGATGAGGACGAGGATGACGATGATTATGACTCCTACGGAGATGATGACTCCGATGATGAAGAGTCTGGTAAGAGTTTAGACGAGTATTTCGATGAATATGATGACCAAAATTTCAGTTCTGAAGAAAATCTTCCATTTGGTGGTATAACTGCTGAAGAAATGGGTACACTAAGTACTAATCAAACTCCATCAGCACCACCAGTAAATCCATACTCTGTTTATGATAAGCAGTTAGAGGATATTACAGAAAAGGTTAATGAAGGTATGTCAGCCTTATTTAACAAGTTCAGAAATAAAGGTTAATCTATGGGGTAGCTCATATTAACAATACATTATTATTTTATTTTATTATCTCAGGAGGTAGAGAAATGAGAACAAACAAGGATATTGTAAGAATTGCAGATGGTATCAACGAAGAGGCAGTCAATAACATCACTAAGTTAGCTGAAGCTAGAAAGGCTACAGTTGCTGAGATGGCTGGAAAGCCAGCTAAAGAAGTTATTGGTTCAGTAACAGAGATTATCGCAGGTATCGAGGCTTCTGTGGCATCTCCAAGAGTTGATGGGGTAGGTTTCCCAACTTATCTTTCTAAGGTAACTTACGAGGATAATGACTCATCTGAGGTTACTGTTACTATCAGAACAAAGCTTAAGAGCACATACAAGTATAGAAAGGATGTAACTGTTGCTTTAGATGACGAGTTCATTGAGAACGTTGGTAAGGCTTACATTGATGCTTTATTTGATATGTTCTACATCGATGAGGCTACTCAGAACGTTGAAGCTCTTAACGCTAAGATTGCATCTATCATCGAGGAGAACGAGATTCCTTACTCTTTCAGCTTTGCAGTAGATGCTAATTCTACAGCTATTGTTCTTTCAGTTAACGATAACGAGGTGGTATTTAATGCATCTGTTCCTAGAGCACATGATATTGCTTCATTACCTATCTTCAAGTCTGGAGATGAGTACAACGACCTTATCTGCAAAGAAGCTACTTATAACCTTGTTGCAGCACTTAAGTCTATTCAGACTCCAGTACAGCTCATCAAAGGTGGAGTAGATATCATCAAAGAAGTTACAGGTGTGTCTACAAAGAAGAGAGCGTCTAAGCTGATTCGTGATTCTTACCACAGACAGGCTAAATTCTTAGGTAAGGTTAAAACAGGGGTAGGTTACTACAACGAAACTGTTAATATTAACGGTGAGGACGTTGAAGTATTCGCTCTTGTATCTAAGGCAGAGGATGGAACTATTGCATTAGTTCTTAGCCCATTCGATGTTAAGACTCTTTACAAAGTAGACTACGATGTAGTTGAGGCTGTAAAGGCACAGCTTGCAGAGTAATCAGTAAAGAAAGGTGGGATAGTGTATGAGTAATCCTACTGATGATTGGGATGACTGGGAAGATGATACTTCTTCTCAGCCAGCCCCAGCAAATAATGATGATGGTTGGGGAGATTGGGGAGACCAGTCAGAACAGCAACCTGCAAAGAGTAGTGATGATGACTGTGGAGACTGGTCAGATACACCATCAGATATACCTCAGCAAACAGAGAGTAGTGATGGTGGTTGGGAAGATTGGGGTAGTTCCTCTCAGCAAAATGGAGGTTTTATAAACCCAAATCAGTCAGATGATAATTTTATCGACCCATCACAAGATGATAGTCAAAGTTGGTCAAATCAACCACAAGATTATCAAACTCAGCAGGTTACTGAACCACCTATCAAGACGAATTTCAGTACTAAGACTATTGCTTTTATTGTAGCTGGAGGAATTTTAGTTGTAGCTCTCTTGTTAATGTGTATAGATAAAGTACATATCAATAAGAAAGATACAACTAATACAAATAATACCACTGTAGTTCAGGAAGAACAGCAAAACTCAGGTGGTAGTTCCTCTCAGCAGGAGCAGTCAAATCAAGTTGCTGAAAGTCAGACATCAATGGATAGTGTAGTGTTAGTTGAGATACCTAATTCTACTTCGATGACATACTCAAATGATACTCTCAAGGCAAATGGTAAAGTTACTGATAAGAAGAAATATGTTCAAGGTAAACAGATTGTTTATTGTGTAGAAATTACAATAGCAGTCGGAAGTTCTTCAGAAACAGTTAATTATTATTGCACCTCAGCCACTTTCAATCAGATTGGTAAAGGTGATATCTTGATTGTAAATTATGTTCAGGTGGATGATAGCTATATTTCAATAACTAATGTAGAAAAGTAGAGTGTAATACCACAAGTCGTAAGATTTGTGGTATTTTTCTTATATTTTTTCAAAATATGTGATTTACCTATTGACTTTTATTGAGTCGTATGTTATAATATATGTATAAAATAAAACAAGCAAAGGAGATTTTTATTTATGAAGAAAAACTTAATATTAGGACTTACTGTATTAGCTGTTGTAGGCGGAGTGCTTACTGGTTGTGGCAATGAGAAAGATGTCACTAAGGTAGATGATACGCAGGCAGTTGTAACAGAGTCAACTCAGGCAGCACTTGAGAAGGATTTAGAGCCTGCTGTTCCAGAGACTACTGAGGAAGTTACCGAAGCACCTACAGAGGAAGTAAAGGCTGATTTCCTTACAGAGAATGGTCTTACAATTACACCTAACGGTTCAATGACTATTCAGGTAGCTAAGTATGGTAGTGATGAGCTTACAGACTTAGCAGTTACTACATCAGTTGAAACAGTTGCATCTTCTGAGGATGGTTATTCTGATACGACATTTACTGTAGTTGCAGATAAGAATTTAGACAATTCTGGGGTATCCTACAATATCTCAGCATTCGACAGATATACAGGTACAAGTTATGAGAGTGAACTTACAACAGCTCTAATTGGTGGTGGTTCATCACATAATGATGTTTGTGTATTTGATGTAGATGGTCAGCAGTATGATTGCTCTACGGATGTAAAGCAGAATGGAAATACGGTCACAGTTACAGTACATCATCCAACAAGCTATGATGGGGTAGTTTTTCTTATTGGTAAGTTAACAGCTACACAGAATAATGCATACAGTGCAGTTGATTTTAGTAAGGCATTTACTGTAATGGATTATAAAGATATATTTGTTGACGGTCAGTACTTCTTCACAGCAACAGATAAGTAATTAGTATCTGTAAGATAGCCCTTTCGAGGGCTATCTTTTTATCGTAATTGTTTAGTATATCATTAGCTTGGAGTGTATCTTATATCTTTAATAAGTCGTGCATAACAAGTGCATCTTGTTGGTTAAGTTACTCAATAATGTGTAATGTATCTTGGAGACGAATTAAGTCGATAGACATTAGTGTATCATAATTGTAAAGTATTTCAGTGGAAATTAGTGTATCTTAAAGAATTAGTATTTCAAACACAAAAAATGTATCAAATTTTAGTAGTAAGTCATATATGGTAAGTGTATCAAATGTTAGTAGTAAGTCATATCGATGAAGTGTATCTAAATTGACCAGCAGTTCAAGAAAGTTAAATGTATCTTGATGACACAGTAAGTCTTTGTTGTCGAGTGAAATCAGGGGTAGAGTATCTATAAAGGCAGTCATTGTGGCTGTCTTTTCTTAGTTTAATTTTAACTTGCTGACCCCCCTAATTAGTATAAGTGATTATTCTAGTTAAGGAGGGAAACTTATGTTAGTTCAGCATAAAATAATGGCTTTAGCTATAGATATAAATAGATATAAGTCTATTATAAGAACTGAAGAAGCTACAAAGACTGCTTGTATCGAGCCTTTCTTTAGATTGCTAGGTTGGGATTTTAGTAATCCACTGCAGGTTATACCTGAGTTTACTGCAGATTTTGGAGTTAAAGCAGGTGAGCGTGTGGATTATTGTATGAAAGATGAAGATACAGTATGTTTGATAGTAGAATGTAAGTCAATAGACGTTAAGTTGAGTGAAAAGCATATTAGTCAACTTTATAGGTATTTTAGTGTAATTGACCATCATTATGCAGTTTTAACGAATGGGGTAGATTATCAAATATTTACTGATAGTATTAAGCAAAATATTATGGATTCTAAGCCAATATTTGAGTTTAGTATATTTGATTTGGAGAATATTTCATTTGAGATGTTAGTTACATTTTTAAGTAATCCACATTTTGTAGATGGTATGGATGAGAGGGATTATAAGTTAAGATTGTTGCAGGAAGACAATGCTTCATTAAGTTATTTACTTGATGTATATAAGACTAATCTTGCTGATTCTCAAACTTATTATTCAGATTATAGTGAGGATTATGATGAGAGAAGCTCAGATTTTATTGAATGTGCCAGTGTTGAACCTATAGATATTAATGACAAGCCTATAGATTTCAATACATTGCAGGAGACAATGGATAATTTTTATCAACAGTCTTTAGTAAGTGAAGCAAATAAGGCTTATAGTAACAGTAATGGTTTAGTTGGGAATAAAAGTTTAAGTTGTGAAGATAAGTTCTGGCAAGCAGCTAATCAAGGCTGTTTAGGTACACGAGATTATAGTATTTTAGGGGGTATTTTTATTAAAATACTTAAATATTTTGGTTTAATGTTGCTTGGAGCAGTAGGTGTAATTTTGATATTTTCAGTTATTTTATTAGTGTTTAATTAATCATTACACTAGGAGGTGATTTATGTGTTGATTTATTGTGAGGAATGTGGCAGTGCAGTATCAGATAAAGCAGTTGCTTGCACTAAGTGCGGAAACCCTATTAGTCATGGGAAACAAACTATAATAGAGAGTCCATTTACTGGACAAGAAGATATAGGATATAAAAGAGAATGTGGTGCTATGCAGGCTCAGTACGATAGAGCAAAATTATTGTTTTCAGGGTATGTAATTATATTTAATAGTGTTTTAGTATTTTTACATATAGTATTTTTTGCTATATTTAATACAGATGTAAATCGTGAATTATCTGTATGTGCTATGATAAATATTGTAGTTACTATAATGATGACTTTAAGTTGTGTAAAGAAGCATCCATTGTTATGTTTACTTGGAAATATAGTTTTAAATATTTTTGTAATAGTATTAGTAATGCTCATTTCTGTTTAATTCTTTAAGTTAAATTTTTAGAGCATATTACATCCAGCTATGCGATATGCTCTATTTTTATATTTTCAGTATAATTTGTTATTTTCAACATCTTTCTAACTATATGATTTGCTCCATTCTTATATTACAGTTATAATTTTAAGTTATTTTCTAACTATATGATTTACTGTGTTCTTCTTAATATTTTTCTAAATTTTGGCAGGTTATTTTCGCAATCAGAATTTCTCTTGGCTTGTTTCATCCTTAAGTTGATTTTTACTGATTTTAAAATTCTTATGAATTTATTTCAAAAAACTGTTGACATTATTTTGGGTTGGTGTTATTATAATCACGTGTTCAGGGGTAGCTGAACGGCATCGGGTTTCGATGCTGATGAAAAATTTCTTGAAAAAGTTTCAAAAAACTGTTGACAAGTTATTCAATCGATGTTATTATTAACTTGTAAATGAGGTACGAAACAAAGTAAAGAAAATACCTCTTGACAAGACCTTTTGAAATGTGTTATATTACAAGAGGTTTGAAAAACCGAATAAACTGGCAAAGTTTATTATACAAACTTATTACATTAATATTTTAAAGGAGGATTTAATCATGGGATTAAAGGACAAAATCGCTAGTGCAGAAGGCACAGCTACAGCAACAGCACCAGTAGCAGATGCTAAGAAAGCTGGTACAACAAAAACTGACGCATTCAAGGCACAGGGTGCAGCTATCAGAGCACAGATGTCTGAAGACCAGAAAGCCCTTGAGGGTTCTAAGTCTGAAAAAGTTGCTTTCGTTTGTGCATTAGGTGACCCTAATAAGAAACAGGCAAGAGTAGAAGGAAAGCAGTCTATCGACTCTTATGCAGTTGTAGGTTACAAGTTCAAAGCTCTTGAGGATATGACAGTTCCTTTCGCACCTCTTAAGGCTGATTGGAGATCTATCATCGATGTTGAAGCAGCTACAGAGAGAACTGTAAAGGCAGGCGAAGTATTCGCTCTTAACCTTGTTGAGACTGCACAGCTTATCTCTCGTATCGAGTATGCAGGTAAGTTCTCTGGTGAGGATGATGTAGTAGTTCTTTCTGCTAAGTCTAGCAAAGACAGACAAGATCCATTACCAATCCTTTCTAAGCAGGGTACAGGTTCTATCAAAGCTAATATGGAACTTATCGCTGAGATGCAGGGTGCTACAGCTGATTCTAAGGGTACACCAGTTATCAAAGACGAGTTCAAAGATACTCTTGGTAACTTATACGCTAAGAAGAGAGTTTCTAAAGCTACTGGAACTAAGGCTAAGAAAGCTGGCGAAGGTCAGGCTGATATCGCAGCTGCATTCCGTAACTTATACGCAAGCAAGTAATCTGAGATTACTCAAAAGCGATTACATCACTGTGAAAGAGGAGTCAAACTCGCAAGAGTTTGGCTCTTTTTTATTGCGTTCTGAGTTATAGTTGCAGTTCCTGTATAAGTAGTGATTTTATTATTGTTTTATTGGAGGTGTATTATGATTTCAGAAAACAAGTTAAGGCATTCTTTGGGGGTAGCAAGAGCTTGCCAGCAGTACGGCAAAGACCGAGGCTTAGATGAGGAGTATTGTGACGCATTGTTTGTTATGGGTTTTCTACACGATATAGGTTATGAAAAATCTCCAGATACTAATCATCCAAGTGTAAGTTTCGATATGATTAGTTCTTTTATAAAGCATCCAGAGATGTTAGAAGCTATAAGAGTTCATGGTAAGAAATATGAAAATCTTAGTGTTGTAGATGAGATTTTAAATATGGCAGACCTTACAGTTAGCTATAATGGAGAGCCTTGTACAGTTTGGAGTAGATTAGAAGGTATCAAAGAGTATTGTGGGGTAGATTCAGACCACTATAAGAATGCGATGTTAATTGTAAATGCTTTAGGTATTAACGAGGGTTTGTAGTAATTCTTTGAAAGGAGGGAGGATTATGTAGTGAAGTATCAGAGAATTTATTTTGTAGATTGTGAGAATGTAGGAAGTGATTGTAGTACTACAAAGCCAACTGATTTAGTTGTCTATTTCACTAGCAATAAATATCGTGTACAACACGAGTTATCTAAAAACGAAAAGGAAGTACATATCAAGCATAACGGTATGAAAGACTCACTTGATTTTATTATTGACTCGACTCTTGGTTATTATATGATGCACTATGGTAGAAATGTTAAGTATTATATTATTAGCAGAGATAAGGGTTATGAAATTATGAAGTCTTATTGGGGTAGTTTAGGTTATTCCATTACCTTGATTGAGTATTTAAACTTTACTTCTAACTTTAAGGTTAGTTCTAAAGATGATTTTGTTGCAGTTTCACTTATAAACGGTTTAAGTCCTGCTTGTAATCGTAAGGTATCGAATATCTATCAATCTTGGTATCGTTCAAAGGCTAGAGATTATACAATTCTTAGAAATCAGTTAACTCGCAGTTTACACAAGTGTTTATCTAGTGAGAGTATATCTATTATATGTGATTATTTATATGAAAGGAAGGAAGATTTATAATGGCAGATATGGAAAATTTACCTTATCATCGTAAATATAGACCTAATACACTTGCAAAGTATATAGGCAATGAGAAATTAAAGGAAACAGCTATGAAAGCCCTCAGCTCAGGTAAAAGACCTCAGGTTATACTGTTATGGGGAGATAGCGGGTGTGGTAAAACAACCTTTGCAAGGCTATTAGCTAAGGAATATAGCTGTGAAGACCGAAACGATGAAACAGGTGCTTGTGGTCATTGTATTAGTTGTCAGACAATAGATGAATATATTGCCACTGGAGATACAAGTTTATTATCAAATATTCAGGAAATTGATATCACAGACCAGAGTGGTAAGAAAGATTTGGATTCTGTATTAGCTGACATGGAAATGCCAGCATTTGGCGATGAGTGGAAGATTTTCATTTTTGATGAGTGTCATATGGCTACACCAGCACTTCAGAATAGACTTCTTAAGATTGCAGAAGAGCCACCAGAACATGTATTGATGTTATTCTGTACCACAAACCCTGAGAAACTTATTGAAACATTGAAGAATAGATGTCAGCTTAAGTTGCACGTTACTAAGCCTAAAGTTAAGGAGTTAGCAGGTTTACTTCGTTATGTCTGCTCAACAGAAGGGGTAGATTACGATATGCAAGGCTTGGAGTTTATTGCAAATCGTGGAGAATTAACTATTCGAACAGCTTTGACTAACTTACAGCAAGTTGTTACGGAGCAAAACTCAGCTAAGTATGACAATGCTATTCAGGTGTTTGATGCAGTATCAAGTACGATTATTATAAACTTCTTTAAAGCCTTAAAAGCTAAGGACGTTTTCCGTTATGTAACTCTCCTTTACGAAATTAAGTCAAAAATGGATTTGAACGTATTTGTAACAGAGTTGTCAGGTTTTGTACAGCGAGGTATATATACTATCAACGGAATTCAGCTTGATGGGGTATCCGATAATGAGTTGAAAGTATATAGGGACTTATTTGGGGATATGGGAGTAGCTCAAATTAATGTTTTATTATCTAAAGTATTGAATTTGAACCCTAAAAACCTTGAGATGGAGTTACTGTTATTAGGTTACACAGGGCTTGATGTTAAGACTGACGATAATGAAAATAAGGGTGTTTTTGATACACTCATTCCTAGTATTGAAAATGAGTTAGGTAAAGAGGTAGCCACAACGAATAAAGTACTTAAAGAAAAGGCAGATATTTCATACGAACAAGGGGTAGAGAATGCGAAAAACTTTTCATCTGATGCAAGTATTGAAGCTCTGATGGCTATGGGTGGTACTTTAGTTGAATAGTTTAGTCATATTATTTATGTTTGATTTGATTCTAATTTAACTTCTTTTGTAGCGAAATATTTTTCTCAAAGGAGGTAAAATTATGAAGTCAGGTTTTAAAGGTATGCTACTTGTTTTATGCATGATGTGTGTCATGGCATTTGCAAGTCCAGTATGCATCTATGCAACCGACTTGGATGGTTTGAGTTCTGGAAGTTCAACAAATAGTTCCACTTCTCACGGTTCAAGTGACAATACCTCAATTTCCGATTATCTAAAGGGGTACAATCCAGTTACTCAGGATAATATGGATAAGGCAGGTACAATGGCAAGTCCTATTGTTAATGCACTAGGTACTTTGTCAGGATTTATTATTATGCTAGTAAGTGCTGGTATTTTCGTTGTAACAGCTCTTGATTTAGCATATATCGGAATTCCTTTCTTAAGAACAACTCTTAACCCTAATTATGGTGCAGGAGCTCAAGGTGGTTCACCTATGGGTGGTATGGGCATGGGAATGGGCATGAGAGGCGGAATGGGGATGGGAGGCATGGGCATGGGTGGTGCTCAGCCAGCAGCCCCAGGTCGTAAGTGTTGGGTTTCCGATGAAGCAGTTGCCTGTGTTCAGATGGCTTCGCAAGGTCAGGCTCAAGGAGGTTCACCTATGGGTGGAGGAATGGGTATGATGGGCGGAGGCATGGGAATGGGAGGCATGGGTATGGGAGGAGCTCAGGCTCAGCCAATGCCTACAAAGTCTGTCATTCTCGAATATCTCAAGAAGCGTACATTCTTCTTAATCATCTTTGCAGTTGCTACAGTTCTGTTAATGAGTTCAATCTTTACAGATTGTGGTTTAAACCTTGCAGAGTTAGGTATCAGGGTTATGCATAAACTTAATGGTTCTATTCAAAATATTAATGTTTAACTAGCACCTTGAATATTTTGGGTGAGAGATAGTAAATATCTCTCACCTTTTTTCTGTTTAGGCGAAGTTGAAAGTATTATAAAATGATTGGGGTAGCTCTCAGTCTATTAAGATAAGAGGAGTGATATTCTATGGAATTATTAAATGCTTTGGCACAAGTTGCAAGACGCAAAGATGATACTCCTATGGAGAGACTTGAATATAATAGAGTTAGGGCAACTATTGAAGAGCAATGTGAAAAATATCTAAAGAATGGTGAGGATATTTTTGAGTTTGAAGCGTTGCCATCAGCTATTGATGCTACATTAGCTTGCCTTGAAAGTCAGCAGTTTGCAGAAAAATATGAATTCTCACAGATTAGTGAAACATGTTTCTTAGTCAGATTACGAGAATTAAATATCTTATAGGAGATTACAATGGATGATAGAACAAGAATCGGAATTCAAGTTTGGATTATAGCGGATAAGTATAATATACCTCAAGCTACAGTTCATTCTATAATTAACAGTTATTTATCTTACTGTAAAGAATTACTTATTAATGGAGAAAGAGTAGATTTTTACGGTTTAGTTTCAATAGTACCAGATACTTTGTCAACGAAGTATAGCACAACTCTTGCATATAATTGTAGTATCGTTGCAGATAGATTAGCTTTACCTAGTTATACTGTATATCGAATTATGCAGGCTTATATTGAAGATGCTATTGAAAATATTCAAAATGGGGTTACAGTTGAGATGCGTGGATTAGTAGTATGCAGACCTATTTATGAGAATAGGAAAGTAACTAAGGTTCATTCTAATATATCTCAGTCCTTAAAAACTATACTAGAAAGTGCGGATACGAGGGTTAATTCTTTAAGAGTGCATACATATAAAGTTCTTCGTGATACGCTTTCTAACGCATAAATATTAGATTAAATTATGAAAGGTTGGTGATGTTGTAATGACGGGTACAACCCATAAGGCAGGAGGTATGTTAGTATCAATTGTCGGTTTTGCAATATTACGAGAAAAAGGCTTATTGCTACCAAATGTAAATGAAGGTTTACAATGGTTAGTAATGTATCCTTTTACTATGTGGGGTAGTGTTGCCAGTGACTTAGACCATCATTGGGATTCATGTCCTCAAAAGGATTATCCTAGTAGGTTAGTCAATATGGCTCTACATATAACTAAGCCAGTTAAAAAGTCCTTAGACAAGACTTTGACTGATAGTCAAAAGAAGCATAATGTACTCTATAAAGTTGCAGATACTTTTAATGCTTCACATAGGAGTTGGCAGACACATTCAGATTTAACTTTGTTTGTTATGCTTTATCTTTTGTGGAGTGTTTTCACAGGTAGAATTGCAGGCTTTGGTGCAGTAGATACAACAATTGCTACTTTAGTTTTAACTGGCATTTGCTTAGGTATAATTGCTCACTTTATACTTGATAGTATAACACCAGAGGGAATATGGTTGATTGGTCTAGTCATCCTAAATAAGATTTTGGAGTTGTTTAATCCTAGAGTAAACTTACCTCAGAAGCTTCATTTAGTTCCCCATAAGAAGTTCTTTGCAACTGGTGGAAAATGGGAACAGTTAGTACAGAAAGTTTTGAAGGTTGCAACTTGGATTGCCTTACTTTGGTTCTTTTATGTATTAGCTAGTCCTTTTTTAAGTGAGATTATACCTTTTCAGATAACTTTTTATTAAGAGAATAGGAGGATTAAAATGGTTAAGAGTAAAAATAGAATTGTAGCTTTTATGTTACTTGTTCTAATGACTTTGACTATGTTGTTGAGTTCTTTTACATTACACGCTGATTATACATCAGGTTCTGATGCATTATCAACATTAAAATTGACTATTAGAAGTGGAAATTATACCTATGCGAACGGCAATAAGATTTATAATTTTGCTAAGAATAGATATAAACAGTCTGGTGGTGGATATGTTTATTGGAATACATTATTTGATTCTTTAGCTGGAGATGAAGGTCAAGGTAACTATTTTGATGATACTGAGTTTCAAAAGTTAACCTCAGGAGCTAAACAGGATTTTTTAGGTGATGTATTTACAATCGCCAATGCTGTAGCAGCAGATACAAATGCAGGTTATAGAACTGGTGCTAATGCACCTACAGATGAAACTGTAACAGATTTGATGAATATTATTTCTCAACAGTCAGGTATGGGTTCATCTATGTTAGCTACTTTAATGCAACAGACAAAACCAGATTATGTATCAGCAAATAGATTATATGAGCCATTCTCAGGTGTAGTTGGTACAATCTTAGGTATTCTTGCAATTGTAATTATGGCAGCATTAGGTGTAACAATGGCATTAGATTTAGCTTATATTACTATCCCAGCTTTCCAGATGGCTATGGGTGGTTCAGATGAGCAGGGTAATGGTACTAAAGGTAAAGGTATTGGTGGTATCATTTCTCAGGAGGCTAAGTCAGCAGTTAAAGCAGCAGATGGAGGACAAGGTGGTCAGTCGGGTGACGGTTCTTACAAGGCGGCAGTTGGTATTTACTTTAAATACAGATGGAAAGGTCTTGTACTGTTAGGTATCTGTTTACTTTACTTAGTTCAGGGACAGATTTACAGCTTCGTTGCTTGGTTCATCGACCTGTTTAGTGGATTCTTAGGATTCTAATATAACACGGAGGTGTGCTATGAAATGTTTTAGAAGAAATATTCTAGCACTAGTCCTACTATTTATGGGGGTAGTCGTTTGGCTATCCCCTAATTTAGTAGTAAGTGCTGATACTTCAAATCCAGTTATCTCGATAGTAAATCCACCAAGTCAGGATGCAAATGCTTCAGGTGGTTTTATTGCAGATGCTTGTTTGAAAATAAATTCAGACATACACAGTAAAAATATATTTAAGTCTGATAATGCATCTGTAGCAGATACAGATTTTTTAACTTTTAGTTATGATAATAATGCCCATACTGCAAATATAGCTGTAAATATGACAGCTTATAATAAGTTAGGTACTCAAACTAAGCAGAAAGTTATGCAGTTGGCTTTAGATGATATTTACAATAGTTCTATAAGTAAGACTAACAGAAATAAGATTTATAATGCTTTATGTAAACAAGATGAAACAACCTCGGCTTTAGTTCGTCAGTTGAGTGAAGATGTTACTGCCGATTTTGGTAGTGCATATAAGTATTTTAGACCATTCAGTGGACCTCTAGGCATATTTTTAGGTTGTGCAGTTATGGTAATTTTTGTATTATTAGCTTTAACATTACTGATTGATATTTCTTATATTACACTTCCATTTGTACAGTCACTCTTGATGAATAATGATGGTAAGGTGAGATTTGTAAGTATAGAAGCTGTCAATGCAGTAAAAGAGCAGGAAAGTAAATCAGGTCAGGAATATGTTAATCCACTTGGTATTTATTTGAAGTCTAAGGTAAAACAGTATATAGCTATTTTCTTATGCTTACTCTATCTTATGAGTGGTAAGATTTTCAGTATTATGGCTAATTTTATGGATTATTTTAATGGCTTTTTAGGTTAGAAAACAAGATTGAGGTGATGAAATGCAGAGTTTAGTTAAAAAATTGAAGTTAAAAAGAGTCGTGGCTATGCTTCTTCTAGTTTGTACAGTTATGTCTACTTTTCTCACTTCATTTAGCAATATAGGGGTAGTTCATGCAGGTGATTCTACGAGTAGACGCTCTACAAGTATAAATTTAGCAGCAGGGACTAAACTTACGAGCATAGATGATTTAAGTACTATAGATGAAAAATCATTACGAACTATAGCACTTTATTTAAGTAATTTTTATATTCCTTTTGTATCAGTTCTTGATGGTGATTGGGATGAGGATGATAGTACTGATTCAGGAAATAAACAGTATGAAACTGAGATGTTAAATGCTTTAACTAAGAATTGTGGTTTTGATAAAGAAACAGCACAGTATTTAGTTAATTATACTTTGGCTCAAAGTTTGAATTCTTGTGTAAGTATGGTGATGAAGAAATCAGACTTAGAGAATATGTTTAAATTAGCTAAAGCAGTTAATTATAATAGTGCTAAAAATATATCAGCAGGTGTATTTGGTGCTGGAGCTATGGATTCCAGTATGTTAGGGGATAACTCGTATATAGGTAATAGTTCTGAGACTGCATCTGCAAATTATAGTGGTATTTGTTATACAAATGTGGATGCTTATATAAATAAAGCTGGTATTGTAAAGGATTCAGATGGTACTGAGTATGTACAGGTATCGTACCCATTATTTTTACAGGCTTTAGATTTCTGTTATTTCTTATCTTCAAGAGATACATATAATAATACAGATGGTGGTTTAAGTACTTATAATGCTTATACAGATCCGGCTGATACTCAGGATATATCAAATAGAGATGGTTCAGTTTCAAGTATACCTGTGTTAAAGTTTTATTATTTAGATGGTTCTAGTAAAGCTCATGTAGTATTTTCAACATCTGAAGAGTGTATGCAGTCTTATGCTTTAGTAAATTCAGGTGCTGATTATGACCACGGTTATGGTTCTGCTATTGTATCGATATCACAAAGTGATATTAAAGCATTAACAGAAGATGGGTATAATGCGTCTAGTGCAGTTATTTTTGCACCTAATATGTATGTAAACTGGGTTGGCGACTTAGTATTAGATAATGGCTCATATAGAACTATTGTACTTCCAGGTTGTGCAAATCCTCATATGTTAACAACTATTGAAGACTCAGGGGATAACGGTAATACAATACCATTGCAGAATATATTTGCAATAGATTCTATAGTTCATGCTAATAATAGTGGTTACACAGATAAGAAACTTACGTTTTACACAGGTTCCAAATCACTATTTAATTTGATTTATTTTAGAATGCAGATAGGTAGTAGTAAATTTGAATACGATGAGGGAGGTATAAATAGTTTAGGCATAAATGAATCTATATCTGAAGTTTTAAAAAATGAGTTAGAGATGTCAGAGAAGACAAAATCTTGGGGAAAAAGTGATTCTATATATTTTCCTAGTTTTATACATATAGATGTATCTAAGACTTATAGTCAAAATAAAGGTGGAAGAGCTTATTCAGATTATAGTTATTTAGGTTATAGAGATGATTATGGAGAAGTTAAATATAATCAGAAGACCATTTTTATTGATAGTTTTACAGGCTTAAAATCGGGTAGTAATTTAGCAGATATATTCAAAACTGTAGATATCTTTGATACAGTAGATGATTTAAAGGCATATAGTACACAGACTTATGCAACTTTTAAGAATGTGACATCTCAAGGTCATGCAGCTACCTACAGTCAGTCTACTAAAAAATTGTTTACAAGTATTTATCTAAATTATTGCTTTGCTTGCTTTAATGAGGATGCAAATGCAACGAGTTTCAGTGAAACAGATAATATTGTAGATTTAAAGACTAATTTCTCCAATTTTCCATCAGCTAATGAGGATATTGATTGGAGTTCTTTAGCTACAAGTACAAGGGATGCAGAACTTAAGGATTTCGTGTACTATTTATTACACCCAACAAAAGGTATAGGCTATGTAGCAACTCTTATTAAAAATAAACTATCAGGGGTACTTTTAAATTGGCATGAGGATATTGTTGGTAGCTCAGATAGTAATAGTAGTACAGGTATGACAAAGTATTTAGGCACTTCATCTTATACTACGACGCCTAGTCTAAGTGATGTAAGTTGGATTGCAAAATTATTAGATTATTACAATAGTATTATTGTATATCTGATTATTTTGATATGTTTGATTTTACTATGTTATGTTCTTGTAGGTTCTATGACATTACAACGAGGTATCATAGGGGTACTTATCTTTGGATTTTTAGCTTTTTTACCACCATTTGCAATAAATGGAACTACAGATTTTATCAATAAGACAAGTGACACTATATATTCTAAGAAGTTTGATTATTGGGCTATTAGTCAGATGCAGACATTTTTAAATAATTATGATTCTGCAATGAAGGCTCAGGAAGATGGAGATTTCACAGATTACGCAGCATTTGTAATTAATAATCAGTCGGTTATATCTGATTCAGCAGGGGGTACTTCTGCAACATCATATAGTGGTGTTAAATTAAAATGGATGTCACCTAAGAAGTACAGTAGTACAGCAAGTTTAGCATCAGCACTTGAAAAGAATAGTGTTACAAGTAATACATCAGTACAATTCTTATTACAGTCAATTAAGAGTGCAGTAGCCGTTAATACTTCAGGAGAAACATTCATAGATAATGATAATGCTTTGTATCTATATAGAGATTATTCTGATATTTACAAGTATGCTCATACAAGTTATAATATAGCTACCAAGTTTAATTACAATGGTGCTTTAATCTCAACAAGTGAGAACTGGACTTTGAAGGATAAATACCCTATTTATATGAGAAATGACTCAAATGCGACAACTTCTTCAGTTCATGCTGTAGGCTCTCACGCTTGGAAAGGATTATCTGATTCAAGACTTTATAAGTATGTACTTGGAAACGATAGCACTGATATAACTAAGTCAGATGTTTACAATGAAAGTTCTTCAAGTATGGCAATCAGTAGAGGTTTCTTATTCAATACTATTGATTGGGATTTTACAAATAATAGACAGTCATCAGATACTGTAAAGAAGTCCACTTATTATTGGAGTCAGGATAGAACTGGTTCAAGAAATACATTAGCAGTTACATATCCTATGCAGTTCAATGCAACTTACAGAGAGATACACGAGAAGTATAAAGCACTTAATGAAGTAGCAAACGGAACTAAGGCAGTTAATATGTCTACAGGCTCAGATGCATCAACAGGTTATTATAACTTTGGTTTAACTAAAGCCACATCAGATACGTCATCAGTTTATGGCAGTTATTTATTTGGCTATCAAGAGATTATAGGTCTTGAAACTGAAGTGGTAGATAGTAATACTTATAAGTTAGCTTTTGAAAACTTAAGTGATGTATTTTATGGATTATATTCTGAGTCACCTTTCTATTATTTCAATAATAATATTCGTGACCAGTTACTTTCAGCAAGTAAAAATAGTGCTGTTTATGGTTCTACTTATAGTTATGGTTACCCTAGCAATTTAGGTAGAGAAGGTGCGAAGACGGATTCTGAAGCAGGTCAGCCAGATAACTTAGCTAAGATGTTCTTAGCTGATAATCAGTCTTACTTCTTCAACTTGACTGAAAATGCTGGAGATGGCTACGGCGAGCTCAGAGATTTTACAAATATGCATGATTTCTTCTATTACATTATTCCTTACTTACAAGAAGGGGTAGATTTAGCAAGACTTTATGATGATGCTTTTGGTTTATATGTAGATGATGATTGTTCATTGAGTTTTAAGGAAGATGGCTCATTCACTTATGATGGAAAGGTTTACAAATGTTTATCTGATTTTAGTACTGCAAGACTAAGTATAACTGATTCAGCAGATAGTAATTTTATGACAGAGGAACAGAAGTATAAGTTCTGGCATTCATACAATACTTATACAATCTTATCAGCATACTGCTCTTGGTTAGATACAATGATGGATTGTGATTATGCAAAACCAGAAACTATCAAGGTAATGGGTGATAAATTTAGAGTTTCAAACCCATTAGACCCTACAACTTATTATACAGTAGACTCTAATGGAAATCTTACAGAAGGTCGTTATATGATTTTTAGTGAGTCAGAAATGAAGTATTATGGCTTATCTGAGGGTGATTTAACTTCTGTAGAGCGTAAGATTTTAAGTTTCCAGAAATCTGTATATAATGAAACATTGAATTTAATGAATTATCAGTCAGTAGCTGATGAAGCTTTAATTCAGGCTTATGCTATGCTACAGTTGTTTGAGTTCAATAAAGAATTCAGTCAGACATCAGTAACTGGAAAGAATACTTACACCTTATACCCACAGGGGTACGAGTTAAAAGCATTTAGCTATGATGCTTATTTACGAATGATTATGTCCGAAGCCAGTGGAGAAAGTCTTATGACTGATGCAGATGGCGAAGATGGCACAAATACAAGTATTTATAAGAGAGTAATGGATAACACAAGTTTGTTCTATGGAATTTTCTTATTGATAAATGATGTTATCGCAGTTTACTTAATACCAGGACTTAAGTTGTTCTTTATAGTTTGCATTTTCTTTACAAGTATATTACTTATTTTATCAGCAGCTATAAAACTTGACCTAAATATTATAAATGTAACTTGGAAGAGTTTGCTAGCACCGTTATTGAGTTTTGCAGCAGTATCTATAGGTATGTCATTTATAGTATCGATGTTTATGAGTTCAGGTGCAAATGGTATAACCAGTTCAGCCTTAGTTATAAATACTGGTGACCCGACATCAGCATTATTGCTGATGATTGTGCTAAACTCAGCAGTGTTGATATTGTACTTTAAGATTTGCAAGAAGTGTTTTGCAGATATGAAGATGTACTTTAAGGCTGTATTTGAGAGCATTGGCTCTGCTGTTACAGGTGCTTTAGGTACTGTTGTAGGTCTTGCAACTGGTAAGGCTAAGAAGTTCGGTAAATCTGATTCAGGCTTAGGAGGGGTAGCTACATCTGCTAAACAGCGTGGTGCAGATAATAATCCTAAGAACGGTAGAAATGGTATTGGTGTTGGAGGTTCTTTAGCAGCCGGTTTAGGTGCTGGCTTGGGTGCAGAATACTTATCTAAAGACCAGAAGAGAGATATGGAAAACTCACGAGATAGAACAAATGCTTCTGAGGGTATGAATAGGTTTGATAAGAAAGCTTTCGAAGGTGCAAATGCTAGAGTAGATAAACAACAGGCTAAGGTAGATAAAGCTGAACGTAAGGCTCAAATGGCTGAGAAGAATAATTTATCAGAGCATAGACAGAAGAAGCTCAAATTAGCTCAGACTAAGCAAGAGGCTAAATTAAAGAAGAAACAGGCTTATGCACAGGATGTAGCAGATAAGGGTGTTATTAGAGCTAATATGAAGCGTATTGGTAGAGTACCTCAAAATATAAGCACAAGTTTAGGAAAAGGAGTAGGTCGAGTTAAGGCATTTGGCACTAATGTAAGTAGTAATGTTACTAGATTTGGTGGAGCAGTTAAATCTCTTGGTAATTCTGATGGAAGAAAACAGTTAGGCTCAAAAATGTCTAAAGGTTTTAAGAAGGGAGTTGGCAATGTTAAAACTTCTTTCTCTAAAGTTGGAGATGGCTTCAGGTCTAGTATGAATAATTACGAAAGCTCATATACTAATAAGAATGCAAAGAAGCGTGCAGAACAGTATAGAGCTACAGCAGCAGCTAATAAGAAGAAAAAACAGCGTGAGGCTAAGCAGAAGAGAATGATTAAGTAGTTAGGAGGATTCTAGTTATGGCAGTTGATATGACTCCACAGCCAGGCGATACTTCTATTAATCTCCCTATCACCTTTGATTATAAAGGTGGTAGGGGAGAAAATAAGAAGGGTAAAATAATATTGAGTATTGCTGATGTTTTACTCACAGTTATTTTTACAGTTGGTTGTGCTTCAAATGATAATCTCGAAACATGGATGAGATTTCTTTTACCTTGTGTAGTTCTTTATATAGGACTTTTTATATTAAGATTTTTTGTGTTTAGGGAATTGTGGTTTAGTGATGTATATGAAACATTAAAGGCTACAGACTATGATTTGAAGCTAGACCAAATATGGCAGATATTTGATATTGATTTTGAGTATCCTTATATTTGTTACTTTAAGAATGGTTATAAAGGTATCTTTGTGCGTATGGAGAAAGATGCTATCACAGGTAAAGTTGGTGATGCACAATTTGACCATTACTCAGCTATTGGAGATGCTTATAATGTAGCTCATTCTCTAAATATGAATATTGTACATATTGACTATATGGATAATGTAGGTAATGATACAAGAATGCAGAAACTGTATGATGATTTAGTATTTGTTGAGAATCCAGATATGCAGGAAATGCTGATTGATATTTATTCTAACTTACAGGATGAAATGAGTCAAAATTATGCAAGTTTTGATATCTATTTGTTCCTTACAAGAGACAAGTTGAATAACTTTGTATATAACATGCAAACTGTATGTAATTATATGCTTGGCGGTAACTTTATTACTTATAAGGTATTAGATAGATTTGAAATTTCAAGAGTATGTGTAGCATTATTCAATTTACATGATTTCTCTATAGTAGAAGCTTGTGAAAATGTACTCTCAGGGGTAGAACATCATGGAGTTATTCCTATCAAGGTTAAACATGGTGATGGTACTGAAGAGATATTTAATAAGACTACAGCTGAGAAGAAGGTCATTGCAGCAGAGAACGCTAGAAAGCAGAAAGAACGTCTTGCTGAGCAGGAAAGACAGAAAGCCGAAGCAAAGCAGAGAAAGAAGAATGCTAAGTTAGGTATTAAGCCTAAAGAGAAGAAAAAGGATATGACAGAGTTAGATTTATTTGACGAAGAACCAAGTGATAAGAAAGTTAGTTTAGAAAAGAAAGAGAAGTCAGAGGAAGTAAAAATTGACTTAGTTAAGGAGACTAAAGAATTTGAAAAATCAGATAGTTCTAACTCAGATGATGATTTGAATTTGTTTTAAAGTAAGAGGTATTGCTTGTATAGGCAATACCTTTTATTTTTATCAAATATTTTCTTAAATTAATTGTAAAAATTGTAAAGACGAGTAAGTTAACATTAAATATTAAATTGAGGTGATGTAAAGATGAAATTAGCATTAATATTAGGAAATAAGCAAGGTGCTGTTGTAAAGCCAAGATTACAGGGTATAAAGGACAATTTGAACATTGATTGCTTTGACGATATACCATCGTTTATAGATATGGCTTTGAAGCGTAATGCTATATATGATAGAATTTTAGTATTATCTACTAAAGTTAATACAACTACATTGAGAGATTTGAATAACTACTGGGGTGCAACGAGTAAAGATACTGAAGTAGTAATGCTTAGTAAAACAGGAGTAGATGAGGATAAAGCGAAAAACTTTCTGGATGTATTTATGACCCCAGTTGCTTGTGTTATGCTTGTAGCTTCGACTCCAGTGTCTACGATAGCTGAAGGGGTACTTAGACCAGTTGCGGAACTTAATAATGATTATGGTATTAAGGATTTCTTAAATATGGAAATTGAAGATGATGTTTATACTCCAGAAGAGCCTAAGCCAGTAGAACAGTCAAAAGTACAACAGCCAGTACAGCAACAGATACAGCAGGCTCAGACACAAAAGAAACCAGAGAAGAAAAAAGGCTTCTTTAGTAGTTTGTTTGGTTCGAGAAAGTCACAACCACAACAGCAGGTTCAGCAACAGCCAGAGCCACAACCAGTACAGCAAGTTGTACCACAAGAACCTATACAGAATACAAATTATGAGGATAGTGTTGTAAATCAGCAAGAGCAATTTATACAGCCAGATTATCAAGACCAATCGCAATATGAACAGTCTGAGAATTTTGAGCAAAATATGATTACAGAGTTTGCTGATGAAAGTGCACCACAATCTTATGAAGATACTCCAGCTGATATCGAAGATGATTTTGCTGATTTCCAAGCAGATTTATCTGGTGAGGTTATATCTAGGGTTGAAGATACTGTTGTTTCAGAGGAGAGTCCATGTCAAACACAGCAAGTAGACTTTCAGAGTACAACTGAAAATTCTCAGACAAATGAACCTACTCAAAGTTCTTTTGGGGGCAAATCTTTTGAGCCTGAATTTGAGGAAAACATACCAGTTAAAAATGACTTCGAGCCAGAACAGGTTGAAATTGATGATGATTTCGGTTCTGAAGACTTTGATTATGGTTCAGAACATGAAGAGGTTCACTACAGTGTAACTAATCAGTCAGAAATTGATGAAGATGTAAGCGACATGGGGGTAGCCTTAGACGAGGAACAGTATAGACAGCAAACTGAACAGCCTAAAGTTATTAAACAGGTTATTACTAAGGAAGTTATTCGTAATGTAAATACAGGAAATAAGTTTGTAGCCCTTAATGGGGTACGTCAAGGTAGATTAAAGAAAGTCGTTATTGTAACTGGTGATAGAGGTTCAGGTATTACTTCAACAGCTTTAAATATCGCTAGAGCATTATCTAAGAATGTTGATGTTCTTTATTTTGATTGTGATATCAATAATCATGGTCTTTTAAATTATATTGACTATGCTAACTTCAAAAATTATGAGCAGTCGCATATGAATGGTGTAAAGATGTGTAAATCTACACAGGCATTTAGTAAGTGTGTAATTAGTTGGGAAGAAAACTTCTATATGCTAACTACAGACTTCTCTTGTGATTGCACTAATGAAGAACTTGAGAGAGCGAGCGAAGTAGTAGCTGAAAATGCTGACGAATTTGGGGTAGTTGTCGTAGATTGTCCAGTAGATAAACTTCCATACATTAAGGATTTAGTATTAACTGGATTAGGTGCTATTTGTGTTGAAGGTTCTAGACGTGGTTTCATGAATATGTTATGTCAGTTTGAGGCTAGTAAGTTACAAACAAGATATAAACGAACTCTTGTATCCCACGGTATTATGTTAGTAACTAAATGCAATAAGCATTTAGACTTAAAGAGATTAGTTAATTATATTAAAGCTATATATGAGCCAGATGAAGTTAACTGGTTAGCTCATGAGCCTATAGCGTTTAATGGTAATTTAACTGATAAATTATTAAACGATATTCTAGAAGGTTAGGAGTGTAAAGTATGAAAGTCATTGTATCTACAGAGTTAGACGATAACTTCACAAAGTTTGTTCTAGTTGACTCCTTTAAGAAGGTAAAAGAATTACAAGGTGTAACAACTTTGATAATTCATAAGTACAAAGAATCAGATTTTGATGCAGGTGTTTTTGTATCGCAGTTTCATAATAGCGGTATTGACCAGTTTATCTATATAAGTAGCACACCATCGTCTACTTTACAGATGGTTTTGAAGGGTGTTAATGGTTATTACTATGAAGATGAGTTTTATTTTGAAGATGAGGAGGAACTCATTACATTACTTGATGAATTAGGTATGGAAGATGAAGAGGAAAATACTTCAGTTGCAGCTTCAGCTCTTAGTGTTGTAAATGACTTTGTTAGTTCTTTTGCAAAAGGTGAGGAACGAATTAAAGCACCTATTTATCTTGAAAATGTTACAAATGCAGTTAACGAATTAAGTGTATTAACTCATCAGCAAGAGTTACAGTTAACTACTATGGGTGCTAGTGCTTTGGAGGTGTTTGAGAAAGCCAGTGCTATTATCAGAAATATGGATGCACAAAATAAAAATATTGAAAAGAAGCTGGAGGAGTTAGAAAACCAGCAGTCAAATGCAATTGCAAGTAAGCCAGCTTTTGGTAATAGTATTATGTTTTTCTCCCCATATAAGTACATAGGTAACTCAAAGATTTTATTAATTCGTGAGTATGCACCATGTAGGTATTTAACTTCATTTTGTATGGGGTATCTTCATCATCTACATTATGAGTTGAATAGACGACCTAAGTTAATATTTGTACATCAGAAAGGAGCAGGGGTATCTGCTAAGTATGCTGAATTTACAAGTATAACTCAGGAAAGTATGTCTATGAGTTCCTTATATGATAATGAAATCATTGCTACGAATAATCCTAAGAAAGAGGTAATGAAGGATTTATTAACTAAGCAGAATGATGTAATTGTTGTAGTAGATAGGCTATATGGTAGTCAGGATATTGTGTCTGGTCGAGTTACTAAGATAAATGCAGTAGGTAGTAGAAGTGATATTGCAAGATACAAGGTAAGACCTGAGGATACAATATTTTCAGTTACAAGACAGCCTAAAGAGTTGTTTACAATATCAACCATAAAAGGTTTTCCTACTGAGATAGATGCAAGATATGCAGCTTACTCTCAGGTTATGGGAGATAAGTATGCATTATTAGATGCAAAATTAGGTTTAAGTATAGGTAGGTGATTGAATTGGCAAATTTAAATAGCTCAAAGTTGGCTAAAGGTATTAAACGAGACCATAAACCTCGTACTGTCAATTTCATAGAATTGTGGGATAAGATTTTAACTGCTCACGTTATGAAAAATAATAGTAATTATGGTGAGGTTAGAACTAAGAATATGTATGTAGATTTCTTAGGTTTCTATTCTGGAGAGGATAATGTGACTTATGTCTACAGTATTGATGGTTACCCAAAGGAGTTGGAAGATAACTATCGAACAACATTGAGAAGTACTTGCAAGCCAGGGGTACGTATCTCATTTATTTCACCTTTAGAGAAATATTCTATTGATTGGAACTCAGCTCAAATGAAAGCTCGTATGAGAACTTGGAGAGCATTAGAGAATAGTGGACCTGATGTAGATGAGTATAACTTGTATCAGAATTTAGCTCAGATGGATTCACAGGATTGGAAGAAGGATTCTTTGGTTTATCTTTCAACTGCTGAAATTCGTAGAAAGCGTAAAATGTTCAAGTTTAGAAGTTGTATGCTAGTATCAGGTCATCGTGGTCAGGATTTCAATGATTCTATTAAAGAATTAACAAGTTTGTGTAAGTCTTTGAATATTAAAATATCGAGAGTTATTGGTGACGTACCTGAGTATTTGAAGGTATTTAGCCCATTTTCAAACACTTACGATAATAAGGTGTTAAATCAGTGTGGTTGTATCACTATACCAGATGAGTTATTATCACACTTTAATACATATGCTCAAGGTATGATTGGTAAGTTAGGAATATATTGGGGTACTGATATTTATTCATCTTTCCCTTGTTTGAAACCTGTTAAGAGAACAGCAGAAACTGCTGAGAACTGGTTGATTACAGCAGAGACTGGTGGTGGTAAATCTTATTTTGTAAAAGGTTTATTGGTTCAGTTATTAGCTCAGAGTTTGTACAACGGAACTATAATGGATATTGAGGGTTTTGAGTATATTCCTTTAGCTGATTATTTAAGTAACTATGATAATTGTGTAGTTCTTAATATGGGTGAGGGTACAGGTGCTTATTATGACCCAGTAGAGATTATTGTAACTGGAGACCCAGAACTTGATGCAGATATGTATAGTTTAAGTTCTTCATTTACATTATCTCTATTTAAGTGTCTTTTAGGTAATACGCAAGAGCAGGATGAATGGGTAGATATTGTTATAAATGATGCAGTATCTTTAACATACGGAAAAGCGGGGGTAGATGCAGCTGATATGAATACTTGGAAGAATTCAGCTGGGTTTACTCTTTATGATGTTTATAATACTCTTAAGTCACTTAAGTCAAATGGTGATTCAAAACGAGCAGTTAGTGCTATGTTTTCACAGAGTTTATATAACGAGAAATTAGGTATTAGCAATGCAATGACTCAGAATGATGTAAACAGATTAATTACATCAAATGATGGTTATCAGAAAGCTATTGATATGTGTATTGCTAAAATTTCTCGTTATTTTGAGCCTAATGGTATTAGAGCTCATTTATTTAAGAAGAGAATTGCAGTAGATGATATTAAGGATGCAAAACTTGTTATTTGCTCATTTGGTATGGCAGGTAAGTCACCAAGTACTGTAGACCCAATTCAGATGGCTTTAACACAGCTTTACTCAGCTAATATTTCACATTTGCGTTCAATCTTTAGTAAACAGGCAGGAAAGTATAACTTCAAGTTATGGGAAGAGTTTCAGCGTTGGGGTGGTTTCCCAGATGCAGATAAAACTATTAACGTAGCTTTAACTGGTGGTCGTAAGTTAGGGGATGTTAATATTATTGTAACTAATAAAGTTATTGATATGTTGAATGATGATAAATTTGGTGTGTTCTCTAATATTACTTCAATAGCTATAGGTTGTATTTGGGATGCCGAGGTTCGTACACAATTATGTGAACGACTCACAATTGAGGAGATGTTACCAGAGTTAGATGCATTAGTTACAAATAATAAGGATTTGAGTGCTTATATTGATGGTGATACTATTATTACAAATAGATATAGCAAAGCGTTCTTGATTGGTCTTGATAAGACTGTGTACACTTTGTCTAGAATGTCGATGCCTAAAGATTTGGCACAGAGTAAAATCTTCAGAACTGGTGTAGACTTAAAGAAAAAGGAGGAAGATGAAAATGGAACAGTTTAATGAAGAGCAAAAGCCCAAGAAGAAATTTCAGGTAAAAATAGCAGGGTTTACTTTTGGGGTAGTACATTTTGCTATTTTAGGTGTTATTATTTTAGTAATAATTATTTCTTCAGCAGTTAAGTCATCAAAAGAGAATGCAGCAGCTGAAGAAGCAGCAAGACAGGCTGAAGAGGCAGCACAGAATGCAGCTAATGCTCAAGGAGCATCCACAACTATTGATGTTCATGCAGAAATGCAGAAGAGTTTAACAGCACAGTTTGGGGAGGCACCAGATGGGTTTGAATGGGATTATACAGGTAATTTAGTAGCATTAGGAAATGATGATGATGCTACTTGTGAAGATGTTATTTATATGTTCATTCGCTCGTTATCAATATTAGATTTTTCTACAGCCGAGAGATATTCTGATAATTCTGAGGTTGTTTCTTCTTACAAAGACTATTATAGTGCAGTAAGTAATACTATAACCGATTATTATTCAAACTTTTTAAGAAAGCAGTTTAAGAAATCTATTACAAGTATTGAGATTAATAATATTTCTGATACAGCAGTGTTCTCTGATGGTTCACAATATGTTACTTTAAATCTCAATGTGCTTGACTTAACTGATAAGGATTTTTGGGAGAAGGATAAAGATACTATTTTCTCAAAGATGAGAACTTATAAAGAGACTGAGACAGATGATACAAAGATGAATCAGTATATATACGATTATATTTATAGTAAGTATGAAGATGGAACAATTGGAAAGAGACCTATTACTGTCGAGTTAGTTGTTACTAAACAAAACGGTGGTGGTTGGTTAGTTTCTGGTGATGGCGAATTAGATGCAGCCTTAGAGTATGAGAATGGTGTTGATGTAGCTACATATATCACAGATAGCTTTAATACTTGGTATAGAGATGTAACTTTACAAGAGCAGATGGATACAATTAGTAATGAACTTGATTCTATACAAAGTACAGAAGGAAATTAAGGTGGTGATTTGATTGACTTTACTTACAATATTTTTGATTTGTTTTGGTACATTTGTGGCAATGAATGGAAAGATTAAGGATTCTTCAAAGACAGCTTGTTTCGTAGCATTAGGTGTTATTCTTCTAGTTGGAGGTCTGCTAGGTTGGCTAATGGGGTAGGTGATTTATTATGGTAGGCATACTTATTGGTATAGTTTTATTCATAATAACTATCCCTATTAAAACAGCTAAGTTAGCTTTTTCTACTGTTAATGGGTTGAAAAATGTATCAGAAAGAGTAAACAATATAAGGAGACGAAAACAAGAGGAATCAGAGGTATTAGCATCTGGAAGTAAGGAAGAAAAAGAGCAATTACAACAGCAGAAAACAAACAATATTGTTCAGAAAAGTAAGCAGTTAGGACAAAAAGCTGGAAGATTTGCTTTTAAAGCAGCAGTTAAAACAGTAAAGCTTGTAGTCTTTGTTTTACGATGGTTAGCGATGTTATTTTTTGCATTTGGTCTGATAGGTGGATTACTAATGATATTAGGTTGGTACATCCTACTATCAGGGGTAGTTTATGTAGCTGTTTTAATGGATTCAGATAGCTCAGGTTCATTTTCTTTCGCAGGAAATACCACTACTGATACATCAAGTTCAACTGCTAATGTTGTAACTAGTGGTGATGTTAGAGCATCTTTGGATGCTATGGCAAAATGGTATATAGCCCATGTAGATTCTTATCAGAATGACTACCATCATAAAGATTCACATGGTAATCCTAAGTGTGCAGGTTCTGAAGCAGATGCTTATTATAATGCTAATAAGGGTAATAGTGATAAGTGTAAAACAGGCGATGGAGGTTTACTATATCTTTGTGATTTAACAAATACTTGGGTAAGAGATGATTGTACTGGTTTAGCAGCAGCTTACGCTACATTAGTTTCTGGAGAAGAGGTAGCTAAGGCAAGGTCGACTGATATGCTTACTTCTTGGGATGCAACAAATCATGGTTGGACAAAGATTGATATATCTACCTTAAGCTCTATCGATGATATCAAAGAAGGTGACATTCTTGTATGCGATGGACATGCCGAGGTTTTTATATCAGCATCACAATGCTTTGGTTGGGGCGGTATTAGAAGTGAGTACCCTCTATCAAAAACTTGGTCTTTTGAGAGTGGTCACGTTAAGCTACAATATGATAGTAGAAACTATACAACTTTGTATAGATACACAGGAAAGTGAGGAATAAAAATGAAGAATAATAGAAAAGAATTCATAATATTTGGGGTAGTTATTCTAATTCTTATTATTTGTATTGTTTTTAGTAGAATGAACAGTAATAAGCCTAAGTATGACAAGAGCAAGATTAAGTTGAATTTTGACCAAGTCACCGAACAGGTAGAATCAGAAGATAACTCGGATGAGCAGTCTGAGGAGACTAATTCAGAGTCTACACAGAGTGACACAGTAACTACACAGCCAGCCGAAGACAATCAACAGCCAGTTAATACAGAAGAGCCGACTGAGTCAGTAGACACAACTGAGCAAGTAGATTCTACAGAGTCTGAGGGTTATGTTAAGGATGACGGAGATACAAATTTACCAAGTACGATTAGTGGTATGTCCGATAATGATTTCAGAGACTTTGTTTATCAGGCAAGTAGTAATAGACTAGACTCAGAAATATTAGATGCTTACTGTTCAAAAGATTTCATTGCCAAGTATCCAGATTTAGCAAATGGTACTATGAAAACTTTTGCATATGCTGAGTTTCCATCAGAAAGAAGCTTAGATAAGGAAAATAAGTGTATTAAAGTTAACATAGATGGGGTAGAATATACTATTTACTACGAGTTAACAGCAGATGGTTTATTAAATGATGTTTACTTAAAATAACTTAGTTGGAGGTCTTATAATGGCAGTTAATGATATGATGAATGGAGGAGGCTTTGATGCCGATGCAGCTCGCTATGATAGAATGAATAGAACTCAGCCAGCACCATTTGCCCCAGGTCAAGATGCAACTTTTCAGCAGTCAGATGTATTTTCTCAGAGTGCTGTTTCTAATCAGCCTAATGCTATGGGAGATATATTTTCAACAGGAGTAGGTTCACCACAGCCTTTAAGTGGAGGGTTATCAGACCCATTTAATCCGAATGCAGGGCTTAATACAGGGGCTATACCTCAAGGTACAGGTTTTAACCAAAATCCTATGCAAGGACAAGGTCAGAAAACTACTGAGGATAAGTTTTGGGACGCAGCAGTTGCAGGTGGAAAGGGTGCATTTTCTTTCTTTAAAGAATTTACAGCATCTTTTAAAGAGTTGACTCCAAGATTTTACTCAGAATATGGAAGACGAGTAATGTGGACTGGTCTTGTTGTAGGTGTTGTTGGTATTATATTAAGATTGTTTGGTCTTAGTGTAGGTCTTAAAATTGCTATAGGCGGATTAGTTTCAATGGCATTTGGGGTAGTAGGTTGGGGAGTTCTGACTGAAAAGGCAAAATTGTACTCAAGTATGTATAAAGATGAAAATAATACAAATCAGAGTATAATGCAACAAGCACCACAGCCAGCACCTATGGAAAATCCTATGGATTTAGGAGGTTTTGATAACAATCAGGATTTTTCTAATTCCCAAGACGATGATTGGGGTAGTTTTGAACCATCAGATAGTGATGAGTCTTGGGATGATGACGGTGTAGATGATTATGATAGTGATGATGACGGTTTTGATGATGACTTTGGTGAGGACTTAGAAGTTAAAGGCGAAGATGGTATGGATGCAGATACTGCTTTAAGTACATTACAGGATATACCAGCAGGTATGTATACTCGTCAATATCTATTTGATGCGTTCAATAAAGTATTACCTACCCTAAGACCAGATTTTGCACAGATGAAAGAATATGATGAAGCTGATGATAGTTTTATTCGTTGGGATGAGATGCTTAGAGAAGCAGCTCAGGCAGCTGGCTGTAAGGAAGATTTCTTACCAGAGCTTCAGAAGTTGCAGGAAAATTTATTTGTTATTAAAGTAACTTGTGATAGACCTACAGGTTTTAAACCAGAAGCAGTTGCAAATGAGTTAGCGAGTATGTATGCGTATAAAGATGGTGAGAGAAATGAGGCAGTTTATGCTACATATGATACAGTTGGTATGCAGTGTATAATTACTATCTATACTGGTGGTTCTGCTCTTGTTTCACTTAAAGATATGTATAGTCAGGTTAAGAGCGAAGTGCTCAAAGGTGATAAGTATTATATGCCAGTTATCTTAGGTATTGACCAAAATGGTAAGGTCATTTGGTGTGACTTTAAGAAGATTGAATCTTGTATTGTAGCTGGTATGCCACGTTCAGGTAAGTCTTGGTTAGTGCAGGCAATATTAACTCAGCTTTGTGCATTTGTACCACCTAGTGAGCTTAATTTTTATATTTTCGACCCTAAAGCAGGTACATCTGACTTTAAGGCATTCTGTTTACCTCATGTCAAGAAGTTCGCTTCAAGATATAAAAATGAGCAAGGTACTATTGTAAACCCTGAGAGTATAGGTATTCTTGAAACACTTGAGAAAATTGTTCGTATAGAAGCACCTAGAAGAAAGAAATTACTCGGTGATGCAGGGGTAGTTAATATTTGGGACTTTAGAAAGAAATATCCAGATGTCGAATTACCATTATTATATATCATTATTGATGAAGCAGTTACTCTTGCAGAGGATATGGAGAAAGAGGAGAAAGCAGCATATCAGTCTTATGTTACTCAGTTAATTACACAGTTCCCTAACTTGGGTATTCGTGCATTCTTGATTCCTCACGTTGTTAAAGACCAGATTATTAAGAAAACTGCTACAGACTCAGTTAAATGTAGAATATCTGTTAAAGGTAGTCCAGACCATATTGAAGCTAGTACAGGTACAAAACCAAGAGACTTTAAGTATAAGCTTTGTAATGTAGGTGATATGGCTGTAAACATGCCAGATATAAGTCCAAAGACTATGTTTGTTCATGGGGTAGCTATCACAGATGATAATGAGAAAAATAATCAAATCTTTGACTATCTTAGAAGAATGTGGATAAAGCTCGACCCAAGTTGTGCAGACACTGAGGTTTCTAAGAATGCAGAAATCGAAATTGCTAATCAGAAAGCTTTGGATTCTTTGGAAGATGATTCTCCAATTGATGAAGTTTGGACTAATTCTAACGATGATGGCTTATCAGGTATGAATGCTGATGCTGTCGAAGATGATGACGATTTTAGTTTATTTTAATAATATCTAGTTTGGAGGGTTAGCTATGACGAAAATCCCTACCTTGTATTCTGATTATAGAGAGTGTATGCTTGACTTGGACATATATGGTAAAATTGTAGCAACTCCTCAGCAAAGTATTCAAGAATTAACTGAAACTTTGTTTGAGGAGTTTCAATGTAGAAAGCCTATGCCTACTTTAGAGTATAAACGCTATGAGTTAAGCAGACTTGTAAATCCAGATTTTAGGATAGCCTATAATAAAGAGTTAGAATTACAGGATAATGAAAGATTGTTAGATTTACAATCTGATGCAGAAGCATCTTTCGAGAATATTGATTTTGAGGATTTAACCTCTTTAATACCTACAACTAAGGAGTTGTTTAGCTATGAAAATCATATTACAGATGATATGAGAGATGAAATTATTGCTAAGTATGATTTGAGTACTGGTGAGGAGTTTAAGCCAGGTATCAGTCAAACGGAGAATATTGTCGGTTCTGTTATTGAGAATGATAATTTGGTATTGTCAGAGGAAAAAATAGCAAACTTAGGGGTAGATGAAAGCGAGGATGAAGTTACTATGGCTGAAGACCCTATGAAAGTTGAGAGTTTGACTACAGAGCAGGAAGAGGTCAAGTATGAAATTGATGATGACGAAGTAATGCTTGAGGATTCAGACGAGGATGATTCAGACAGCGATGATTACGCAGATTATGGTTTGAACGATGACTCAGAAGATAGCGAAGATAGGGATACTTCAGATGATTACGATGAAGAAGAGTCAGAAGAATCTGATGATGATTATGCAGATTATGACTCAGATGATTCCGATAGCGATGAAGACGATTACGGAGATTATGACGAGTCGGAGGATAGTGAAGAGGATTATGAGGAGTCAGAGAGTGATGAAGAATCTGATGAGGATGAGGATGATTATGAAGACTATGATGATGACTCAGAAGATTCAGATGACTATGATGATTATGACTCTGATGAAGAGTCAGAGGATTCAGATGAAGTAGATGACTCATCCGAAGAAGAGTCTGAGTCAGATGACAGTGAAGATGATTATGGTGATTATGACTCAGATGATAGCAAAGATGACTATGAAGACTATGATTCAGAGGATTCTGCTACTGAGAACGATTATGAAGATTATGACTCAGGTGACGAGGTTTCAGGTAGTGTAGATGAAGAAGGAACAGAGCAGACAAACACAGGGGTAGTTAAAAAATCAATAGATTTAGATGACGATGATTTTGATGTAAGTTCGTTTATAGATTCTGTACAAGATGAGCCAGTTACTGTAAAATCTGAGCCTATAGTTAATAAGTCTGTTGAAACACCTATAACTCCTATTCAAGTAAAGACTAATGCTCCACCACAATCGGAGATTATAGATAGAAGTGCAGAGCCTACAGAAATTAGAGCGTTTCTTCGTAAGCATCCAAGATGTGAATATGAATTTGCTTTGAAATACTTCACTAAGAAGCAAATAAATGATGCTATTAAGATAGGAAAAATTATTAAGAAAGGAAATATCTTAAAGATATAGGAGGTTCAATAATGAAGAAAAGAGTTTTATCCTTAATGTTAATTGCTTCAACTCTAGTTACATTAACTGGTTGTGGTGATAGTGATACTATTTCAGAGTTAAATAATATCAGTGCATTAAATGCGGAGTCTAGTGTTTCAAGTAATTACAGTTTATCTTATACTGATGAGCAGGAAATGATTTATGCTCAGGTATCAAATAGACAGTTACTTGACTTAAGTGCTTTATCTGCTTGTTCAAGCAATGAAATACAGCAGGTAAGAAATTACATGGATAACATTGATAATCAGTTAGTCGGTAAAGTTAAAGTTGTAGATTATGACGATGACTTAACTAGACGAACGGCACAGGGCTTAGTTACAGATGATGCTGTAGTTAATGCTACATTAACTGATTATTTGTTGTCTTTTATGCAGCAGACACCTTATTATTGGCAGAGAACAAAGACAACAATCAGGGGTATTGATTCAAAGTCAAGAAGTATTATTGTAGATGTTACTTACAAAACAATCAATTATGAGAAAGAAGTACAGGATGATAGTACAATTACTTTAGGAGACCCTAACTATGATACTTTAGTTAAATCTCGCTACACAAAGTATATTAATGTCTTAGCTACTCAGCTAAATAACCCGACAAACCCTAATTTACCACAGTTGATTAATGACTTTAAGACATATTGGGGTGAGCCAGAAGATATTATTGAAGAGCAGAATAAGTACAAACCTACAACTTGTATTTATAATACAGGCAATCAGAAAACTTATTCAGGTCTGATTAATTCAGATGCTGAGAAGTCTACAGGTACTATGACAGTTCGTTATGTACTTGTACCAGAGTATGTATTAGGTATAAACTTAGGGGTAGAATGTAAGCATATGTACATCACAGAGTTTAGTCTTGATAATGATGTAACAAAGAATATGTCAGCATTTACTCAAGAAGGTTATCAGACAGTTACAGATAGTGTTTATAGCTTGATTTATTCTTATTTTACAGCTTTAGATGAGTCTGACTATGATGGTTTATATAAACTTACTAATAACTTCAATACTTTAGATAAGCATTATCAAGATGTGTTTGATTCTACATATCAGAAGCATGATGGTTATTCAATAAGTTTGTTTGATATTACAGGTACTCATATTAAGTGTGGTGTTACTATTTCAACTAAAGAAAGAGCTAAAAACTCAAATATGACATTGCCAGTATATACAGATAGATATTATATGGAATTGGAGCTTGTCGGAGACACTCTTAAGGTTGATAATATGGTATTATTGAGCAGAAAGCTTGAAGGCGAGCCAGCTATTTCAGAAGATGAAGTTGAGGATACTGGATTTAGTGCAAATATTGACTTAGATAATGATGACAAGGTTGCAATCGAGAAACTTATTTGTAATTTCTCAGCAATTCAGCTTCAGGAAGATACAACATCTGATAATTTCTCTAGCTTAGTTGATACATCAATTACTACAAATCAGCTTTCAGCATTAAAGACTAATATGACTTCATTGTCAGGTTCAAAGAAAGTAGTATTCTTACAGAATTATCAGCAAGGTACTTCAAATTATGCATCAGTTAAGTGTAAAGAGTTGTTCCAAGATGATAAGAATGCTATCGTGGAGGCTACAACAACTTATGAGTTCATTATGAAGGGTGGAAATTGGTATATTTACAATTATGATGTGAACTCATCTGTAAAACTTGATACAACAAACCTTATAACAACTGGTAGCCTTTGCTTAGTTAGTCCAGGCAAGGTAGAGTCTTATACTTCTCAGATTAAAGGTTCTACATCTACAAACCTTGATGAGGTATCAGATATTTCTGTATCATTTGACCATAAGTCTTATACTCCTACTGAGAAAGAAGGAAATGTAGAGCAGGGGTACGTTCAATACACAAGTGCTGATATTACAGCAGATGAATTTAATCTTGTAAATCAGACTGGTAACTTTGCTTATTCTTCAATTGATGACCTTAATAAGGATATCGAAGATGTTGAGTTAGCTTTAACTTCAGCAGAGGGTAGTGATGGTAACGTAGGTACAATTATCTATCAAGCAATGGCTACTTACTTAAATGTATCTAATAGCTATTATATGGATGATGTAAGTAAACAGGATGCTATTGATACGGCTAAGGCAAATTTATCAAATGCTAATAGTTTACTTAATAATTTAAAGACAAGCAATCCTAGTGTAGCTACACAGTGTACAAATCTTACAGCAATTATCAGTAGTTTAGGAGTAATGCTTCAGTAATAAGGGGGTAGTTATTTAATGCAAATCACAAAAATTGTGACAAATAATATATCTCCGAAAGAATCAGGTGTATGTGGGGAGTTTTCCGTAACTTTGGATGACTCCCTATGTATTCATAAAATACTGGTAGTGTCTGGTGAGAAAGGACTTTTTATTACATTTCCTAACACTGGAGAGATGAGAAGATTTTCAAAAGCGAAGAGATATATGGATATTGTTCATCCAACTAATAATTCTTTAAGGCAGTATATACAGAAAGAAGTTCTTATCAAGTATAATGAGGAACTTGAAAAATTAGGTTAATTATAACTGAGGTTAGTCAATAAGCGTTGATTGACCTCAGTTTTTTATTGTCCAATTTACTATATTAGTTTGGGTATTAAATTTATAAAAATTTTGGAGGTTTATTATGAGCAGAGCAAAAGTTGTTAATTATTATAATGATAGATATTGCGGTTCTATGCCAGAAGCACAGTGCCAGATGTTAGATAAAATTATTGAGTTTGATAGTATGAATGCTTGTATCAGTGAGTTTGAACATGGTATTTATAATATGTCAAATTCAGATGTCATAAATTTTATTGAGGATATTGAAACCTATGGATATCCTACACAGAATTACGAAAAACCATATGGTACTTTAAGACCAGAGCAAACTTTAGGGGTAGCCTTTATGATTACCGCTAAGAGATGTATTCTTGGTGACTCAGTAGGTATGGGAAAGACTGTAGAGTCAGCAGGAGTTATTAATTACTTAACAAGAATTAGGGAGCAACAGGGTAGACCTTTAAGATACTTAGTCCTTACACAGAAGAATTTAGCTCATCAGTTTAGACAAGAGTTAGTTAAATTTACTGGAGAATTTGTTAATTTGATTGAAAGTGGCGAGCAAAAATCTATTGATATATTTACAAATTCTAATCCATATCAAGACCAGCTTGAGTATAGTATTGTGGGGACACACGCTCTTTTAACTACTAAGGGCTTTATTCAGTGGCTTGAGCAATGTAGAACAATGGGACAGGGTTTCCCTTTTGATACATTAATCGTAGATGAAAGCTCTTGTTTAGGTGGTACAAATACTCAGATTGTAAACGGTTATAAGGCTATTAGTAAGTATTTTGAGAATATTTATTTCTTAAATGCAACTCCATTTGAGTCTAATCTTATGGTGTTTTATAATCAGTTAGCATTACTAGATAAAGATTTATTACCTATTAAGGCTAATTTTACTAAGGAATACTGCCTAATGGATTACAGAGGTATGTATCCAAAACCAACTGGTAAATATAAAAACCAAGCTCAGTTTAAACACTTAGTAGGTTATAGATACTTTGCTAGAACTCGAAGGGATAAGGGTGCAGTTATGGAAGATTGTGATGGTAAGGTTATTCTTTCACCTCTTTCTAAAGTACAGAAGGAGTGGCTTAGTAAATCACAGTTAAATCGTATGGTTTACGATTGTCCTAACTATATCGACCCGTCTATCGAATTTAATATGGAGAATGTACCAAAGTTAGGTAGTCTTAATGATTTATTGAAAAATGAGTGTGCAGAAGCCGAGTCTATTATTGTATTTGTGCATTACAAAGAGGCTCAAAAATATATTTCAGAGTGGCTAACAAAGAAGGGGTACTCTAATCGTGTTTTAAATGGTGATACTGATGATACTTCACGTCAGCAGATTATTAACGGGTTTAAGAATTGCGAGTATAAAATTTTAATTACAAATGTACAGAAAGGTTTAAATTTCGGCTCATGTAATTATTGTATTTTCTATAGTTTTGACCCAAACCCATCACATATGATTCAGTTTGAGGGTAGAATTACACGAGATTTCGATGTTATTGGAAAGCATATTTATGTGCTTTGCTCTAGGGGTAAGGAATATGAGACTCTTAATAAAGTAGTTCGTCAACGTGCTAAGGCAACTGCTGATTTCACTAATACAGATTTGTCTGTTATTATGAACATTCTTTTGGGTTCACTTAAGGAGGAGGACGAGTAGTGATTTTTGTAAAGAGGCAGAAAGAGAATATTAATATGACGTTTGTAGATAAGATTGTTAGAGCTTACTTCAAGTGCCTTAAAGAAAATAGATTAGATTTGACTTGTAGCGAGATTGCAGAGTTACTTAGATACTCTATGTGCAAACTTTTAGACTTGCAGTCTAAGGGGTACTCAGTTAAGATTGAGAATTTAAGTTACACTGTTATTGAGGAGTTAGTACCAGTTTTAGATGACTTCAATGTAAAGGATATGACTTTTGAGTATAAAACAGGTTTATTAGAAGCCTGCATTCACGCAATGGAAATGTCAAGAAAGAAAGTAGAGGTGTAGGTTTTGAGTGAAAAGATATTTGAACCGGCTCAAGGGGTAGTTAAGACTTCCAATTCTATACTTTCTTTTAGCGATTGTCCTAATAAATGTATAGATGGTTATTATATAGACCCTTATAAACATAAACGAATGAAGTGTATGTACTGCGAGAATAAGCGTAAACAGTTAGCTCAGAGTAAAGTACAGTTAGAAGGTGATAAATCTATTCAGACGTTACTTAACATACCTAATATGTTGAGTGGTTATGGTAGTTTACAGTTTGCAACTATTGTACCTATGGATAGCCAGTATTTTAGTTTTGATGAACCTCTTAATTATATGACATCTTTATTTGAGAAAGCATCATCAGGTGACTGCTCTGAGGAATCATTACTTTTTAATTTAGGTAAGGTTTCTTGTGTTAGAAATTTCATTAATCCTTACTTAATGCGAGCATATATAGGTGGTGCTACTGTAAGTCCATATATTACAGCAAGAGATGTATTTAATTTGGTGCGTAAAGAAGCAGGATTAATTTCAATAGTAGAAGGGGTAGTTGTTGATTATACTAATGATTATGTAATGAATAATTTGAAGTATAATGACTTATTATCTACGGATATTTGTGTAGTTCATATTACAACAGGGAGTCTTTATACTCAGGTAAGAGCAGTTAAAGGTTTGATGCAAATGCGAGCCAGTAATAATAAGAGTACTATTATTTTTACTGATGCTTGGTATACGAAGTATGAGAGTGAATTAAGAGATTCATTGCAAATGCTATATACTTTGGATACACCTTTAGATAAGAGTGTAGCAAGGCTAGTTAAATTTGAACGTATTAAAGAAGAAGATTTAGATGACTCTGATTTTGATATTAAGAAGGTTAAGAATAAAGAGTCCTCTGCATTAAGTGGTCGACAGCAGATAGCTGGTGCTACTTCTGCTCAGTTTAATAATATGTTTAGTTCTAAAAATAATTTATAATATATAGTTGACTTTTTTCTTATTATATGGTATAATTACTATGTAATAAGAAAGGGTAAACTTTGCTATGAATAAATTAATCCTCTGAAGTGGGTGAGCAGAACGGTCAAGGCTCACCCATTTTTATTGAGTATTTTTATAAAGTGCTTAGTTACTATTGACTTTTGTTGAGTTAGATGTTATAATTATATTGTAAAATTTGAAAGGCTGTCAGTATTGTTAAAAACAGGGATTTAATTTCTAATAATGATAGTTACTTCTTGTTATTAAGTACTTGTTACAGTTTTCGTATGAACTTTATAAATTAAATAAATGGAGGAATTTTATATGTCACAAGTTTATGATGACAGTAGTATTGACCAGCTTTTAGGTGCTGAACGTATTCGTAAGAGACCTGCATCAATGTTAGGTTCTTCAGGTTTAGCAGGAGCGAGACATGGTTTTACTGAGATTTATGGTAACGCTTTAGATGAGCATTCCGCAGGCTTCGGTAACCGTCTTGATGTTGTTTACTACAAAGATGGTTCTGTTTCCTTAAGAGACTACGGTAGAGGAGTTCCACTTGGTTGGAATGATAAACCTAAAATTAAAAATTGGAATTGGCACGTTATTTATAACGAGTTATATGGTGGTGGTAAATATGAAACTAATCAGGAGGCTTTGAAAGCTATCACAGATTGGGATTCATTTGACCCTACAGCTTTTAACTATCTGTTTTCAGTTGGTTTGAATGGCTTAGGTGCAGCATCTTGTCAGTACACTTCAGAGTTCTTTGAAGTTAAGTCTTACAGAGATGGAAAATGTACTTCTCGTTCATTCGAGCATGGTATTCCTTTAGTAGATGGAAAGCCTTTTGATATGTTTTCAGCTACTCAGTCTGAAATCGAGGCAATTCCAGAAGAAATTACTGATACAGATGAACCAAACGGTACATTTATCCATTGGAAACCAGATGATGTTGTTTTTGATGACATCAATATCGGCGGAGATTGGTTACTTGAAACTTGTAAGGATGTAGCAGGTGTTGCAGGGGTAGAACTTCACTTCACAGATGAAAATAGCGGTAAGGATATTACAATTCCAGCAGGTACTTTAACTGATATCGTTATTGACCACGCAGGAAAAAATCTTGTAGCTAGTGAAGATGGAGAGCCATTCGTTCTTACAACTGATAGTTTCACTCATGGAAAGACTAAGGTAGAAAATAAGGACTTTGTTTATGTTTGTAAGTGCGAGATTGCTTTCGGATTTACAAAGAATGAAGTTCCAGTATCTTGTTTCCATAACTCAGTAAGAATGATGTCAGGAGCACAGTATGATGCAGTACAGGATGCTGTTACAGGTTTCTTAGCTGAGAAATGTAAAGCTAAAGGTGTTAAAGTTGATAAGCGAGATTACTTTGGCACATTTGGGGTAGCTGTTAGTACTTATTCTAACTATGCTAGTTTCCGTAATCAGACTAAGGATGCTGTTGATGATTTATTCATTTATACAACAGTTCGTGATGCATTACTTAATAAACTTCAGATGGAATACGGTAAGGGTACTCCAGAGGTTGTAAACTTAGTTGATAGAGTTGTTGAAGAAGCACTCAATCGTATTCAGACAGCAGAGTTAAGTGAATTAGCTCGTAAGACTTCTAAGTTGAAGAAAGAAAAAGCACCAGATAAGTTTGTAAGTTGTGATGCTTATGAGCAGAAGCGTTATGATGAGGTTGAGTTATGGATTACAGAAGGTGATTCAGCAGCAGGTGCTGTTAAAGATGCTAGAGATGGTAGTTTTCAGGCTATTTTCCCAATCAGAGGTAAAGGTCTGAATGTTGCTAAGGCGGATTTAAAGAAAATCTTAGCTAATCAGGAAATCAAGAAGATATTCGCTATCTTAGGTACAGGTTTTGACCTTAATATCAAGGGCGAAAAATTCTTCAATATGAAAGACCTTAAGGTTGGAAAAATCATCATCGCTACTGATGCCGATGAAGATGGTTATCAGATTCGAGTTCTTCTGTTCCTTACATTCTACAAACTTGCACCTAGACTTATCACAGAAGGTAAAGTCTTTATTGCAGAAACACCTAGATTTGGTATTGACTTATCAGATGGAACTAGAGTGTACGCTAAAGATGATGCTATGCGTGATGAGTTGATTAAGAAGTATGCAGGTCGTATTACTCACATTGGTAGATATAAAGGACTCGGTGAGGTTAATGAGGATATTCTTCGTGAGACTACTGTAGCACCTGAGACACGTACTCTTATTCCAGTAGATTGTGACCTTAACAATCAGACAGAAAGAGACCTTATTGATGCATTATTCGGTGCTGATAAGTACAAACAGAGAAAGTCTATCATTTCTACTGTTCTTGGTGCTGATGTTGTAGATATGCTTAACGATAGTGCATTGCTTATCGGTGAGATTGAAAACTCAGATATTGATGAAGGTATCGAGTATGAGGAAGTGTCAGCTTAGGGGTAGTATTTCAAAGAATTGATTTAATGGGTACTATATCAATAGTACCCTTTATTTTTAATAATAAAAGGAGATTTTTATGAGTTATAAGGATATCAAGGTTAAAGGTTCTACAGGTAGATATACCGATGAATTTAAAGAAGCCGTTAAAGACTTGATTAGAGAGGGTAAAAACTATAAAGAAATCGCAGATTTATTCGGTATAGACTCTATCAACTCAGGTTATAGACAGCTTATTTGGAAACTTCAGCGTGATGTACACCATAGTGTAGAGGTTAAACAGCTTAAAGCTAATAATACAAATACAGAAGATACATCTAAAGTATCTGAGGATGCTATTGCAGAGAAGTCAGATGAGATTATCCTACCTACAGCAGGTGGAGGTATGTCTATGAGAGAAAAGAAGAATGTTTTAGAGCCTGAGTGTAGAAGACCTACAAGACAGGAGAGTTTGAAACGTTCTAAAGAGTTGTGTCAAAAAGCAATTGCTGAGAGAGCACAGGAAACAGTAAAAGACTCTGAAAAATTACACAGTTCTGAGGTATCTGAAGAATTAGTTCCGAATGCAGGGGTAGCCCCAAGAGCCGAAGACATTATTGGGGTAGAGCAAGAAGCAAAGAATACAGAGCCTAAAGCTTAGGAGATCGTTGAAACAATTATGAAAGAAGCGAAAAATCATAGAGCTGTGTTACAAGCATCAGAAAAGATTTTACCATCACCAGAAGTATTATTCTTAGTTTCAGACCTTGATAGACAGGTTTACAATATTACAAGACTTCTTTCAGCTAAACAGATGGAGGTTGCTTTATTAGAGACTAACTTAGTTACACTTAAGGAGATTAGAAGTAAACTTGTAGAAGGGTTTTAAGGAGGTTACTTTATGCAAGATTTTATTGCAGTAGATTTAGAGACTACTGGTTTTTCTACAGATACTTGTGATATAATTGAAATAGGTGCTTGGAAAGTTAAAGATGGAGTTGTAGTTGATAAGTTTAATACACTTGTCAGACCTATACTTTATATTCCACGCACTGTTCAAAATATAACAGGTATTACAATGGAAATGGTAGCTGATTGTGAAACTATAGAAACTGTAGGTCTTGAGTTCTTTGATTGGTGTGAAGATTATCCATTTTTAGGGTATAATTTACCTTTCGATTACAAGTTCTTATGTGCAAAGGGTAAGCCAATAGGGGTAGATTTCACGCTTAAGAATACAAGACAAGGTATTGATGTTTTACATTTGATTAAAAAATATTGTAAGGGTGAGAGCAATAAGCTGAGAGATGTTGCTGAACGATTTCAAATTGATTTGAGTAGTTCAGACCAGTTCCATCGTGCCAGTTATGATGCTTACATAACTAAGTTAGTGTACGACAGACTTTTATTCTCTTACCCAAAGGTGTTTGATATAACAACACCTACTATTTTAGATACTAATAATGGACAGTATGGGAAGGTGGTTAACAATGATACGCTCTCGTTTAACTGAGTTTCTGAATAAATATACTTTTATTCAGGTAATATTTTGCTTTTTACCTATCATTTTTATATCTGTGTATATGTTTGCATATATGACAGATGTTATGAATTCATATAAGATTATCACTACAAACAATCAGATAGTCAAAGAGAATATGAATGCGGATTATCTTAAAGAGGTTTCTTACTTTGAAGAGAACGATGATAACACTTATAGTGCTACAATCGAGGGTTCAAGTAGTGAAGAGGTTGAAGTCGAATTAGGTGATGTTATTTACACAGTTTCAGTTCAGGATATTGATTGGTACAAACTGGTATTAGCTGATGGTAGTATTTTATACCAAACATCTTGTGACTTTATAGATGATATTGAGAAAGATGGCGAAGATTTCAAGATTACAGTAGGAGATAAATCTTTCAACATATCAAGTGGTAGTTCATTAGTCGATGTTATGCTCGATGAAGATGGTTCTTACAAGCTTTCATACATTACAGATGAAGTTGAGGATAAAACGCTTGATTCGCTTAATACTTTGGAAGTGTTGTTAAAAACAGATAACAAGTATAAAATCAAAGTTACAGCAAGTTATACAAATACAGTCGATAATTTAGAGTTGAATTTCTGTTCCAACTTGCCAACCGACAATATGTATTATGATGAGTCTACACAGCAGTATATAAAGAATATATCATCAGATTTCGCTAAAAACTTGATTATATCTTCAAATATTGTAGTGGTTATGGTTTCTATGTTAGCATATACAGTTCTGCTAGGTATTTTAAGGCAGAGGAAAGAGTTAGTATTACTGAGAAACAATGGGGTAGTTATAGTCAATATATTTGCTCTTTTGATTTTACCATTTTGTATGATTTTAACAATGGTTTTATTTTAAGAGTTATGAGCAGTATTTAACGATACTGCTCTTTTTTATTGTAGAAAGGCTTGACTTTTGTCAAGAATAATGGTATAATTAATGTAAAGGTAAAACTAGAAGCTATCTATGTGAGTAGTTTCTGAAAACTTCAAGCTACTTTTATAGTTTCAGTATTACAAATATGAAATTCAAAAATTATATAAAAGGAGATATTGTGCAATGAGTGAGAAAGAAGCACAGGTTTATGACCTTACTACTATCTCTAAAGGTGTTGATTATCTTAAAGATGGTTATATTGACTATGCTAAGGAAGTCATTACCAATCGAGCTTTGGTAGATATTTATGATGGTCTGAAACCAGTTAATCGAAGAATTCTTGCTACACTTCATAATGATAAGGTTACAAAGTCTTATATGAAGTCAGCTAGAATTGCAGGAAATGTACTAGCTTTACACCCACATGGAGATGCATCTGTATATGCAGCTATGGTTTTGATGACTCAGAAGAATGGAAGTTTAGCATTTCCGTTGATTGATGGTTCAGGTAACTTTGGTGGAGTTTTCAAAGATGACCCGCCAGCAGCATCTCGATATACAGAAGCCAAGTTACATAGTAATACGGATGAATATTTTGAGGATATGAATGGTATTAATATGATACCGAACTTTGACTCAACAATGAATGAACCAGAAGTGTTACCTGTAAAATTTCCAGCAGTTCTTGTAAATTCTACTTCAGGTATTGCTGTAGGTTTCAGTTCTAATATTCCATCATTTAACTTTGTTGATGTTTGTAACTTAGTTAAGGAATACATTAAAGATGGTCAGTGCCATACAGTTATCGAGCCAGACTTTGTAACTGGTGGTTACTACATTAGAAATGAAAAAGAACTTATGAAGTTGATGAAAGCAGGTACTGGTAAAATCAAGCTTCGTGCAAGAACTATTATTGATGGTAAGAGAATTCTTGTTACTGATGTACCTTATGGTAAAACAGTTCAGAAGCTGGTTAAACAGATTAATGCTTTAAATACAACAGCAATTCGTAATGCTTATGACCGAGATGACTTTGGTAAGAGTACACTTCTTACTATTGATTGTTCTTCAAAGAACAGGGTAGATGAAGTCCTTTACACAGTATTAAAGGATACAGATATGCAGTACAGTTATAGTGCTGATATCACTGTAGTTCAAGATGGAATGCCTAAGCGTCTTGGGGTATGGTCTATCATCGAAGAATGGGTTAAGTGGAGAAGAGAAGTTCTTACTAAAGAATATCAGTTCCAGTATGATGCTCTTAAGGAGTCATTACGAGAAGCAGAAGCCTTTATGAATGTTGTAAATGCTTATGAGAAGCGTATGGAACTTGTTCGTATTATTGCCGATTCAGGTAGAGCAGAGGGTAAGAAGTATATCAAAGAAAATTGGACAAGAGAAGAAGTTCCAGAAGATTTGATTGATTTCTGTGCAGGTCGTTCACTTCCAAGTTATCACGATGGTGGTAAGTTTGCAGGGATAGCAGCTACAGGTGAGGCTCAATTAAAGACGATTGCAAGTGACATCGATAACGTAGATAAGATTATTTCAGCTCAGATGGATGCACTTATCAATAAATATGGTAATGTGATGAAACGCAGAACTGAAATTACTACTAAAGATTATAACTTCATTGAGGACAGCACAGCAACAGCTAAGGTAGTTGACGACAGCTATTGTGTTTACGAATTCAAGAAAGGTTTCTTGCGTAAGCTGAGAGTTGTAACAGGTGATAAAGATGCTGAATATGTTATCGAAGGTAAGTCAAATGATACTCTTATTGCTTTTGATAACAGGGGTAGATTACTTCGTGTTTACTGTCAGGATTTACATTTAAGTGGTACAGACATCGGAACTTACTTACCGACATATTTTGGTTTGAAAGAGTCAGATGATTACAAGATTACTTGGATTGGTAGAATGCTTGGTCAGGAACTTGTTCTTCTGTATAAGGATGGAAATGTTGGTTTCGTAGATACATCTGAGTGGATGAACAATAATCGTAATGTAAAGGTTCTTCAGAAAGGTATTTCAGTAACTTCAGCACCTATGCTTGGAGCAGTTCTTCAGGAACTTCCAGAGATGTTATATGTAACCGATGAAGATGGAAATCTTGCTTGGTGTGATACTTCAGAAATTAAGCATAAAGACCGTACAGCGAAGACGAGAGTATTTGACCTTAAGAGAAATACACCTCTTGATGGTTACTTGCCTATTGAATTTACTACTGGTATGACATTAGTAAATAACTATGGTGAATTCAGGGGTAGACTGAAAGAACTTAAGAATTTAGAGGACTTCCGAGGAGATGCAAACGACTTCATTGATATGATGTAGGTCAGGGGTAGCATATGTCTTATAGATGTATGCTACTCTTTTTTTGATTTGTGTGTAATCTAACATAAGGATGGTGATATTATGTTAAATAAGATTTACAAAATTTACTTTGCAATATTGGATAATAAAATGGTAGCTAGTAAAAACTTATTTATAGCTACTTATGATATACGATTTAAGGTTTATAATATTTGGTATTTAGATAGCTTTGGTATTCCACAAATCTTTGATAGATTTTTATGTAGAACTGAATTTGAGTTTAAGTGGAATATACTGATGAGTAAGGAGGGTTAAGTAATGTCATTATTAAAGAAGGTAAGTACAGTTATAAGTGGACAGACAGTAGAGGTAAATTTACCAGACAAGAAGACCATCTTACTCAGGGGTAGAAATTCATTGCAGATAATGTTTATTATAGAAAGCTTATTGAGACAGGATTTTACTGATTATTTTCGTACATTAGATAAGCAGTTTGGTTATGATTACTCAGAGCCAGAGGGTACTTCCTACATAAGATTTAATGATGGTATTATTATGGGTAAGGACAAAGCTATCCAAATTCAAGGGCAAGTTCCAAATATTCATGTAGTGAGATACTTAGGTTCTTGCAATAAGATTAGAAGTTCATATATGTCTGAAATTATGAATACACAGGCAAATACAGAGGTAGATATGACAAAATACTCTCATATTATATTTGATTCACAATGGATTCGTCTGATTGCTTCAGTAAATAGTATTTTAGGCTTTGAATTTGTTAAGTTGGAAAATGAGCAGTTACAGTTTAACTTCGATAACACAAAGGAAATAGGGGTAGAGGGACAAGAAATTATATATTTACTCATTGCTGAATGTACTCTCACACCAGAGGGGTACTCAAGAGTTTTACTTTTGCCAAATATTCCATATTTAAGTCCAAAGACACAGGTTAAATTACTTGAAGTTTTGGATAATTTTAGAGGACATACTCTAACTTTATCTTTAGCAAATATACAGCCATCAGATTTAAGTGCTTCAAGCATCATATCTTTTTTAAATGTCTGATTTTAGTTAGCTTCAGTTCAATGCCAATATGCCTTATAAAAAGTATAAATTTTTTGGAGGTATTATAATTATGGCTGATGAAGCATACAAAACACCTGCAGAACAGTTGGAGGAGTTGAGTGATACTCTTATAAGTAGTATTATCAGAACTGATGATTTATCTTTGGAAAATCGTCAGTATCTTTTTGGTCAGTTCAATCCAAGTGTGTTCAAAGATGAGAACTATATTATTTATACAATTTTTTATAACTTTAAGGATAAACATATTTCTCCAGATGAGTCATTTATTAAATTGTATTTAATGCGTAATACGAAGTTAATTAAAGATAGTGCAAAATATATCAATTTGACTGAGTTTCAGGATTTAGATGATAATCCACTTGTTGCCTATGCAGCAGCAGTTTTAAAGAAGTTTACAAGATTACTTACTTTAGAACCTATCAGCAAAGATGAAATGCGTCTTGAAGTTGAGCGTTATAAGCAAGAGTATAGTGCTTTTGAAATTAATCAGGCTTACAGCCAGTCTAAGATGATTTTATATGAAGGAGTTCAAATCGGTAATAAATTTTATCAGGGGTACGCAGATAGTGTAGCTTATGTAAAGAAGATTATCGCAGATATTGAAGCTGTACTAAATAAAACGACAGGTATTGGTTTTATTGACTCAAGAACAGCAGGAATTGAAGATGATGACGATGCAAAGCCAGAGAAGATTGGTGATTTTGACCTTATTAACGAATTAAACGAGCAATTAGGGGGTATCTTTACTTCGATATTCTACAATATTCTTGCACCTACTAAGGGTGGTAAGTCTAAGTTTACAGCTCGTATGATTCATACTTGTGTTGTTAAATATGGTGTAAATGCTTCAGTTTGGGCACACGAAGGTGGACATAAAGCTTGGTGGGCACAGTTACGAGCAATTCATTATGAATATCTTTATATAAGAAATAAGCCAGAGGGTGAGCGTCTTGCACCTTTATCTCAGAAGGATATTTTATATGGAAATTATCCTAGTGAAGAAATCAGAGCACTTGAACAGGAGTCACGATTAGATTTATTTACAAACCCTAATTATGGTGTTATTAATATGATTGACCGACCTTTCTTAGGAGAGTCTTTCATCGAGGAAATTGAGACATCAGTTCAGTTAAATGCTTCAAGAATTGTATTGATTGACTATTTACAGTTGATTGGTTCAAATGATAAAGGTAAATCTAAACCACAGGTTATTGGTAAAGCGTATCAGGATTTACTTGCTTATGCAAAGAAGAGAAATGTTGCTGTTGTTTCACCATCACAGTTTACACAGGATTTCATGAACGAAATGGCTAAGTCGAAAGATGGTCAGCAACATGAGGTTCGTACCGCAGGTGGTGAGTCGTCTGAGATTATTCGTACACCAGATATCAATATTGCATTATATGCAAATACAGAAGACTTGATTCGTAAAGAGATGACTATTATGTCTGTTCCATCTCGTTTAAGCGAGCCATTTCCAGATGCCCATATCTACGCTGATTTATGTAGCTGTGTATTCTCAAGTTTATCTGATGAGGAATAAAGTCACAGGGGTAGTTATCTTTTAGAAAGGAAATAATGATGAAAGACTATATAATTATTTTTGCAGTTATTGTTATATGCATAATTATTATAGCCTTAAGGTTTAGAAATGCATATTTAGAAGAGGAGAGAAAGAAAAATGAAAGAAGAAACAAATTACGCTAGATTGAAAACTGGTGTGATTGTACAGCATTTCAAGAGAAGTACAACAGATACATCAGACACCAGTTATTGTTATATGATTATCTCTGATTGTGTAAAACATACAGAAACTGGTGAGTTATTTGTAGCTTACATGGCTTGCTACGGAGATTGCAGTGTTTATGTAAGACCAAGAGATATGTTTTACAGTGAGGTAGACAGAAGCAAGTATCCAGATGTTAAACAGCAGTATCGTTTAGAAGAGGTTACAGATAAAGAGTTATTAAAAACTTGCAAGTCTGTTTCTGATGAATTTGTTTCAAAAATGCAAGAAGTTTTCAAAACTTTAAGTTAATTTATGTTATTCCAATTTGGTTTCGAGTATTGGTTTTGGTATATTTTTTACCGAGTAAAGTATATGATTTACTGTAACAAACCTTACAAAACTCGAAACCATTTTTTTAATATAAAGTCGATTTCAGTTTTTTCAAGGATTTTGGAGTTTTATTTTGGTATCTTAAGTGCATTGTAACTATAATAGTTAAGCGAATTATTATGTAATGAAATAAGCATCCTAGAAAAGTTTATATTCTACATAATATCTGTATATTCTATATAATCTAGTAAAAGGAGATTTTTAATATGAAGAAAGCACTAAAACTTATTGGGGTAGGTTCAGTTGCAGTATCTGTTGTAGGTGCTATTGCCTATGTAGTTAAGAAAGTAAAAGAGGTAGATGACTATAAACTGCCTGATGATTATGAGCCTACAGATGATGTTGTTTATCATACTGAAGATGATTTTGAGGAAGGTTCTGAGGATTTCTCTTTCGACTCAGATGATGATGTTTTTAAGAACAGTATGTCTGATGAAGCTTTCAAGGAGTTAACAGGGGTAGACAAGGCTGAAGCCATTGCTTTTGTAGCAGGAAAATTAGAGGCTGATAATGAGAAGGTAGGTTTTATTATTCCAGACGCAGTTCTTGCGGATATGTATAATGTATGCAAGAAAGATACATTAGACTTATTCAAAATGCTTTGCGGAGTTACGAGAGAGGAAGCTATCAATGAACTTATTGCTTATGATAGTGATATGTATAAGGCAGAAGAACTTTCTAAATTAGAGGATAAGGAATTATGCCAGTTCTATGCTGATTATAAGGTAGAGCGAGATAAGGCAGAGAAAGAAGCTACTAAAGAGGAGACAGAGGAAACCACTCAGGGGTAGTTGCAACATATCAGCTGAAATGAATATATTAAAGCATCTGATTTATAATAATCAGGTGCTTTTTTATTGCATAATTTTAAGTACACAGTTTTTGTCAGTTATTAATGTGAACCTTACATCTTAGTATAACTTTTATGAAAGGTTTTCCGAAAGGAGTCGTTTATTATATGTATAAGATACTACATAATGGTATGAACCTTGAATATGTAGCAAGTATAGCTGAAGTAAATAAGTATATAGAGAAAGAGCTAGAACCTTATAAGAATTTAAGACCGAAATTGAAATATAACTATGAAATTGGTAATGCAATATTTCTCTGTTACGAGTATTATACAAAGTATTGTGAGATGTTTTTGATAGAGAAGGAGGATTAAAATGACCTTAACTGAAAAATTAGAGTGCATTAAGCAGTCAGAGTTATATAAGCTTTCTTTTGATGGTAAAGTTCTTGGACTTCGTGTAAAGATATATAATTCGGAGACAGAGAAGTTTAATTACTATGACTTTGAGTTAGAGTTGATTAAGAGTAAAGAACTCGTAGACTTTGTAAAAGGCTTACAAGGTATGAAGTCTATTGCTCTTAAACGACAGAATGATATGTTATTATCGGGTGCTGAATTGAATAATAATATCGTTATTCAAGAGTTCGAAGACTCAGGGGTAGCAGAGTCTGTTTTGTATAAGTTAAAGATGATTTACGATAGTAAAAATCAGTCATCTTTTGAGTATACAATTAAAAGCCATACAGAGGATACTGATTGGACAAGAGTATATTATACTATTGAAATTGCAAATGGAAAGTTTGTAGACGTTATGTGTATTCCAGAAACTGACCATATCTATACATACACTATGGACACAGGAGATGGCGGAGAAGTATATGATTCAGATAACAATAGTTTTGCAGACTTCGATTATGATGAAAATAGATGCTTACAGTTAGCAGAAGATGAATATGTTAAAGATTATCCAGATTGGCAGAGAAAGGTGGGAAAGTAAATGTACACTGTGTTAAATAGTTATAAAGATAATACTGGAGTCACCTTTTACGCTGTAAAAGATTTTTCTGATATATCAGGTAATATTGAGGTAGTATCTGAGCCAGATTTGAAGTTGTTAATCCTCACAGATTTAGATGCTAAAACCCAGTCGGGAGAAAAGGTCACATTATCAGGGGGTAGTCTTGTTTGTAATGTAGAAGATGTTACTGACCAGCTTAATGCTCAAATGGAAGAGGCTTCGGAAGACTATGATGATTATTATGATTATGATGATGATGAAGATGAAGTAGAGTCTGAGGAAGATGACTCAGATTATGATGATTTGTATGCTGATGACGAAGAGTCCGAGGCTACTGATTCCACTGATGAAGAGGATGATGATTACGGAGACTATGTTTTCTATGGTGACGAGGATGAAGTAGAAGATGCTGAAGGCTCTATTGTAAGTAAGCTTTATGAATTATTAACTGAGGAACAGCGTAAGGTATTAAAACGTTACTACCTGTGGTATAGTCAGCGTATCTTTACAGATGCACAGAAAGACCCAACTTTAGGTTTCAAGAATAAAGCTCGTATGATTGTAAAGAAACAGCAGTTAGATAGGCTTAAAGGTGACGGAGATTGGAGATATGCAGGCTGGTTAGACACAGGTGGTACTCAGTATGGTTATACTTGTACTCTAGGGCATCCTTTACGATATCTGCATTTAGCTTGGGATATTACTATCGGAGATATTGAGGAGTGTTTCTTCGGAGAGGAATATAATGTTGATTATGAAAAGATTATTCAGTCTAATCATTGTATTGTTTTCGGCAGTAAATGTATTGGCGATTTCTTTGAGGTAGATAAAGAGTGTGTAGCAGCTTTACGAAGAACTCAGACAGACTCCCTTAAGGATATGGCTATTTTATATGACATCTATAGCGGAGGTAGTCTTGATGAGGCTAGTAAGAGTTTTGAGCTACTAGATGAAATTATGGATAAAGTAACTTTCAAAGATACTAAAGGGAGTGTTCTTAAGAAAGATTATGTTAGAATATTACCAGCAGGTATGGAGTTATTATATAAACAGTTTAGAGATTTAGGTATGATTCCACCTAAGTCGCTTGTTCAGGAAATTAGAAGTACACTTGTTGGTTGGACAGATGGTAGTAGATATTTCCTTAATAAATGGACTGGGTATTTAAGATATCCTACAAGTAAGTTAAATGATGTACTTAAAGTTTTAGTAGGAAAACTTTATAGAGAAGAACTTAACAGTATAGATTATAGGTCTGTACAGTTAGGATATTGCACTTCATTAAGTGAAATTGTTGGTGCTTTTGTTACAGTTATGTTTGTATATGAGTTGTGTGGTATCTATAAATATAACGCGGATACACAGAAAGATGAAGGTGGTAAGAGTAAACCAGTCAGAGAAGCATTTGCAAGGTTATATAATGAAGCACAATCAGGGGTAGTTAGTGATATGACATACTCAGTAGCTACTATTGAGAAATTATTGTGGATTAGCTCTCACTTATCTGCATTTAAGACAGAATGGAGATATTCAATTTATATGTTTGAGTATCCTATTGATGGTTCAGACTCAGCAACTATGAAGGCATCTGTTTTGGATGAGCACGATAGTTTGGTACAGGAGACATTAGAGGCTTATAAGTCTAAATCAGGGGTAGACTTGTCAGCTGAGATTACTCTGTTAAAAACTGGGTACGCTTTCTTTACACAGCTTGCAAGAAATCCAAGAAATTATGTAAGAAAGAAATATGCAGAAGTATTTGAAGCTAATGAGAACTTAGAGTTTTCACTTGATAATGTTTATGCAAAGCTTTCTTCTACATTTGAGAGTTTTGAAAATCATTATCAAACATTTTCAACAACTTGGATTAAAGCTTACAAGACTAGAAAGTTTGAAGAGGTAAAGCAGAAGAAAGAGGCTGAGAGACTTGAAAGAGAAGAGCAGGAGAGATTAGCTAAAGAGGAGGAAGCTAAACGACTTGAAGAAGAGCAAAAGGCTAAAGAGAGTGTAAGTAACATTGATACACCGAAAAAAGTAGTGGAGTACTTATTAAATAGTGATTTGAGTAGTTTATCTAAAGATTGGGATTTACCTAAAAATATTCTTGAGACTGTAAAGAAGTCAGGTAGAGAACCATCAGATAGACAGTTTTATCATATCAGAAGATTATACAAGCAGGTGTCAGGGGTAGACTACGATGGAATAGGTTCTCAGAAAGAGAAAACTAAATTATCTGATAGACCAGACCTTGAGAAAGCAGTAGATTATATCTTAGCAAATCAGGAGTTAATTGAAGATTGCATTAAAGAACTTCCAAGTAATCATACATCAACAGTATCTAAGTTCATAGGTGTCCTTACAAGTATCAAGAAATGGGGTACTATGAGTGAAAATCAATTACCTTATGCTCAGGCAGCCTTAGTAATATTTAACAGGGAGGATAAGTAATGAGTTACTTTTATTTAGGTAGAACAAATGATGGGAAGTCATTGATATTAGATACAGATGATATGAAGACTGATAGGTTTACAGATAGTGAGGTTAAAAAGATTAAGACTCTTGGAGTACCGGTTAAGAATTTTACAATGAATGATGCACATATAGGTTTGACTTGCAATGAAAATAAATATGCAATTTACTTTGGAGAGTATGAGAGTCCAATTTATCGAGGAGAATTTCCAACTAGTTGCAGAAGAAATGATATTGTAGGATTTGATATAAGACTTGTTTCAGTAGGTATTTTCGATGGTTATATCTATTTTGGAGTTATATGTAATTGTTGGGTAAAATATGATGTAGAAGTTCCTATGGTAATGTGTCAGGTAGTTAAAACAAGTGTTGAAGCTGTGGCATATTCAAGCTGTGTTGCTGTTTATACAGAAGAACCTGTGTACTTTTCTAAAGAGTCTTTCTATGAAATGCAGAAAGAGCAATGTTTCGGTGATTTTCCAGACTTTTATGTAGACCAAGAAAATTTGAGTGTGAAAATTACAAAGCAGTATCTTAAAGTGTTTGGGGTAGTTTTTAAGAACTCCCCAAGTTATGAGAAATTAGACCAGAAGTTAAAATGATTTTGTAACTGGATATAATTTGCTAGACTTTGAATTTTCTTGTAATTATTATATATGAAATTTATATGTTCAAGGAGGTAATTATTCATGGCAGTCAATAGAAATGACCAAGAACTAAGAAATAGAGCTAATGAGTCTGCAAAGAGGGCTAAAGCTCTATCACCTAGTATTCAGTATGCTATTGTAACTGTAATGCCTAATATTGTAAATGGTGCATTTTGGGGATTTACTGATATGAAGAGCATTCAGGAGCATATTGAAGCTATTAAGAATTCAGAGGGTAATCTTACTGTAAGAAAATTGGGTAATGCTTGTCTTATCGAGGCTAATCCTAATTACTTAGTTAAAGCTATTGGAGCAGTAGATTCTAATGCTTTAACTCAGAAAGATTTACAGGTTATGACTCAGAAAAGAGCAGAAGCTCAGATTGCTTTCGAGAAATTCTTAATTGCTAAAGGCAAATCAGAGTATCCGTTTGGTGGTACGATTGGTATTTATTGTACCAATGATGTAACTACAATCTCTTACAAAGGAACAAATTTCCCTGCATTCAGAGTTGATATTGTAACCGCTTTAGGTCTTTTATCTAAGTATGGTTATACTGTTAAAGTTAAGGATAAATTTGTTTCAGCACAGCAGGCTTCACAGGCAGGTCAGGCTTTATGGGATTCAACTACATTAGCACCTACTAAGACTGGTATTTTCATTGATATCTATGGTACTCTGCCAGCACAGCAGATGAAAGAGTTAGAAAAGCAGTTTAAAGCTAAGTACAATGTAAAATAATCTAATAATGTATTGTCAGGGGTAGGCTTTCCGCAGTCTACCCTTGTTTCTGTCTTAGGAGGTCAAAATGCTTTGGTGTTTGCATAATGATAAACATGGAGAATTATATTCTTT
>ERZ773113.6-NODE-6-length-97637-cov-42.141614_pt1 | contig 97637 bp, 108 predicted proteins | sample MGYA00580565_ERZ773113 | MGnify/ENA primary metagenome ERZ773113 (study PRJEB29015, sample SAMEA2737827) | human gut metagenome | biome: human gut; feature: human-associated habitat; material: faeces | place: China | collected 2012 ...
TCTTCCGGAATATCCGTGAGGAAATGGGATAGCACGAACGCTGCCAGCTCCTCATAGGTCATATCCTTCAGTTCATCTGCATGAAGAAAAGGAGCAGGGAGAAATTCCGGTACATACAGGCCACCGTCATCAGCCAGCCCTTTCACCAGCGCCTCTTCTGCCGTTACTGTTTCATTACTTCTGGTACTTCTGTATTTCATAGGACACCTCCGAAGAATTTTTCCCGTTTGCATTTATTCTATCATAAATGGCAGGGGAGAGACAGGGCCTTATGTGGGGCCCTGCCTTCCCCATGAGCGTTTTCAGGTGCAATGGCCCCTGGGCAGGCGATGGGGAAAATTGCTGTTTTACAGCAGCAGTTACAAAGCAGCCGCGCCGTCACTTTCATCTGTCTCCCCGCTGCAAGTCCAGTGGAGCTAGGTATGACAGGCAATAAAAAATCCCACGAAACTCGTGGGATGTAAGTTCTTGGTGGACCATCAGGGTTTCGAACCCCGGACACCCTGATTAAGAGTCAGGTGCTCTACCAGCTGAGCTAATGGTCCGTTCAACGAAAATGATTATATCATTTTCTTCATCATCTGTCAAATCTTTTTTTATTTGATTTGAAAGATTTTTCAGATGACTGCCTTCATCGGGCAACAAAGATACTATACCATAAGATGCCTGTTTTTTCAAATTAGATATTGATGAGAATTAATAATGAATGCCATATTTCTGTTTCAGTTCTTCAATATCCGCCCTCATATCCCGGTCGCAGGCTTCCAGCGCCTCTTTCAGATGGGGCAGGTGCTGACGAGCCATGAACGCTTTCTTGGCACTGGCCATTTTATATATATGGGCCAGCTCCCTTTTATAGGATGCCATGAACTCCTGCAGTTCTTCTTCCGTCAGTTCTCTCTCTTCCGGAGAATCAATTTTTTCGTCCTTATCCATAGGTCCTCCTTATCAAAAAATCCTTATGCCGGATGAAAGGCATAAGGATTTCAAATTTCTGGTGCGTCTAGAGGGATTCGAACTCTCGACACCTGGTTCCGGAGTTCTCTTCAACGTTTCTCCTCGCATCCATATGCCTCTCAAATTCAGCATTTATCGTACATTCCAGCCTTCTTCTTTTTTTATATGCTTAAAAAGAAAAGCCAAAATTACGACAACCGCCCCCAAACCGCCCCCAGCATTTTTAGCCTCATGCATGACAATTATACTATATCATATTATCCATTTTCTATCTTGCTCCGTAAGGTTTCTGTCGCAAGTTCCTCTTCTTGGTCTCTTTTCTTCTCAAAGAAAAAAGTAATCTTATTTTCCGCTTCTCGAACCAGCCCGTACTGCAGAGCCAGCCGGTAGATGTAATCCTTTCTCAGTCTTTCCTGCAGCATCCCCAGCTGTTCTCTTAGCTTTTCTACCGTATAGGTGGACTTATAATGGTTGCACATCCGGCAGGCCGGAGCCCAGTTTGACTCATCATCTGCACCACCTAGATACAGCGGCTTGATATGATCAACCTGCATTTCTTCATATCGAATTTTCTTCCCACAATAAGCGCACTTACCGCCATATTTATTATATACCATCATTCGCTGCGCTTTGGTAATCTTTCTTCTTTTCATGCCATCACCACTCATACACCGTATATAGCACACTTCCACCCTTTGGCTTTCCGGTCCAATCAAAATAGACAAGGCCTTCGACCTTTCCCGCCTGATATCCGGCTGTAAAGTAGCTTTTGTCATATATGTAGGAGGCCCCGGCCTTTAGTTTATGTGCCTTTCTGATGTTGATTTTATAGACGTCCACCTTTTGTTCATTGTCATCTGCTGCGACTATGGTCCTATCAGATTTCTCAACAGCCGCAGCTGGCAAAGACTTATCCTTACTTTCAATCTGTTTGGCGGCACTTTCAGCGGCTCTCTGAATGGTTGGTGCTTGGACATAATATGTTGCTGCAGGAGTCTGTCCAGATGATTTTTCGATTTCTCTGACGATCGTTTGTGCCGCAGGCTGTGTAACATGAATCTCTCTGGCAACTGTCTCCGGCTTCTGCACTTGTTCCTGGGTTAACACTTTCGGCTCATGCCTATCTTGATATTGGGCCTCTTTATAGATTATTAATCCTCCTATTGCCATTGCGGCCAATAAGATAAGCGTTTTCAGAATCGCATCTAACTTATAATCACTCATCATCCCACCCGTCAAATCTCATAAGATTGTTAGCATTAATGGTAGCCACGATTTTGTCTGCATACACAGGATCAGTCGCGTAGACCGGTGCCATGGCTCTGACGAATTCTTCAACGTCCCAGGTGTTATGCCACGTTTCCAAAGCCTCTGAATAAGCAGGCTCTTCTGTCATAAGCACACACCAGTCTCTAATTGCATCTTCCAAGCTGTCGTAGGATTGGAATTTCGCTTTAATATTGTAGTACCCCACAGCCGGATCCCATTCCTTGGTGCTTTTCTCTACATAGTCCCCTTCCCCATTATATTTTCTTCCGAAGTAGTTATAATTCCCAATGCAATATTTTCCCCACCCGGACTCAATGGCTGCCTGCGCAATACAGACAGATGCTGGCAGGTTGTAATCAGCACAGATCATCCCTGCGGTATTTCCAATAAAATCAATAAATTCATTCGGTGTCATTTGTGTTCCCGCCCTTTCACATTCCCGTTTTTCTCCTAATCAAAGTTGCCAGGCCATGCACGACAGATACGCCTGCATCATCCAGGTTCTCCACGATGGATAGTAATTCAGCGGCTGCCAGGTACGAAATAACCAAAACGCAAAATTCGCTTCTTCCACCGGAGATGGTAATAAGTGCGTCAATACTGCCAGCGGGGATAACCAGGAGGATGTACATTAGGACTTTCCCCATAAATTGCACTCGCATGGCGTAACTGTTTATAATCCCTCTTCGGTGTGCCTCCGGTATCCCGTGCAGAGCAGCCACAATACTCAGGTCTTCCCTCCCATCACTGACTTCCATTTGATGAGATAGGGCAAGAAATTTTGAAAAAAGGTCTATCAGCACAACCATGGCAAATAAAGTAAAAATAGCCATATGTCGTGCCATCAAAATAAATAATCCGCTAGCTATGATTTTAAGTACCCAGTCATTAGTAATGGCGCTGATTCCCCGCCATGCACTTTCCAAAATATCCGTTAGCATATATCACCTCAAAATGTCAGAAGGCTGTAGTGTCATAATCTTCATAAGACAGGGGGGTATATGTCCCATTCGTTAATTTTCCGTCGGAGCTGTAAAAAGTTTTCCCTTCTGCTACATCGGAGGCAGTGGCGGTAGTATCCGACACTTCACAAAATGTGGCAGAGCCATCTCCAGAGGTCAGCGGAATTAAGATTGATGGCACCCCTTCATAATGGGCGCCGGCAATGGTCACATTTTTTCTCATGACTGACCGCCTCCTTATTCAATTGTGAGGACCTTCGTGGTGCTGTCCTGTGATACGGCGACCGTTGTGAGGCTTCCAGTGATTTTCGCACCGTTCACATAGGCTGTTTTACCGGAGACGATGGTCCCTGCAACTGCGGTGGCATCCTTCGTGTCTACGACTGTGGAAGATCCGGAAACGCCGAGAATAGTGACCCCACTTTTGATGTTACTTGAAATAATTTTAGCCTGCTCCGTAGATGCAATCCCTACGGATCCTGCTCCGCTGTGATATCCGGCTGGGATTGTATAAGTCCCGGCCACGGTACTGATTGTCCCGGACACTGCCCCATTGTTCGCCATTGTGCCAGCGACAGATCCTGCACCAAGGTATGCTGTTTTCCCCTTCAGAATATCCGCCGCCACTGCTGTTGCGTCTGTGGTATCGTAAAATTCCGCAGTCCCTGTCCCACCGGAAAGCGGAATAGATACCTGGGGAACGCCCTCATAAGTCACTCCGTTAATTTTTACGCTTTTTGCCATTTTTACATGCTCCTTTTCCTTTTTACTCTACTAAAAGATATACTCCATTAAACGTTATTTTCCCGTAATTACTGGGTATTGGCTGGACAATGACCGATTTCAGCCCATCGAAGCCAGAATCTGCCGTTATTGTCTGCACCTGCTCCGTGGGGGTCACTATCTGAGTCTGAAGTGTAATCTCCTTATCGGCCACGGGAAGGGTAATCTGGCCGGTTATGCAATTACCGGCCCCGACCCTGCCCCGGATCATTCCCCCTGAGTGGACCGTCCCCCTAATATTGCTGGGGCTGCTTCCGACCTCCCCTTCCATAGCTAGAAGGTCACCTCCTCCTTCAGCACGAACGGATGGGGCGGGACTACTGTATCCACCGTCCCGTCTTCAGTCGTCAGCTGGATGTCATATACATAGGTTCCATATGCGAGTCTTTCAGTTTCTGCCGGAAGAATTTTAATTACCCCTTTAATTGCGGTCTTGGAAATAACAGGCTCTTTGTCTGCCGTCGATTTCTTGACCGTCATGACCATGGTATCTTTATCTCCTGGGGTGTATTTCGTCCCATCGTCCTTCGTAAGGTCAATCTGAAAAATAAGGGTGTCTCCACGGATCGCATAAATCGCATTATTTCGGACTTTCTGCATCTGTTCCCCTCCTTACCGGCTATTTTTATTTCTTACTTTGAAGTTGAACATTGGTAAATCATAATTTTTGTCTGTGTACAATTAACTCACCTCCCCAATTTAATTAGATGAACATCAGGATGTATACTTCTTAGTAAAATCAAATGGTTCACTGTATGTTTTGTCATAGCAGATAATTCCGCTCAGCCCGAAGTTACACCATCCATCACAAGCAGCATACTGCTGTACAAGGCTTGAATGTACAACAAGGAAAGATGTACTAAATGTTTTGACTGCCGCTTTTACTGCATTAATTGACATCATAATAAACTGCGGCCCTGAAATCGGCGCATAATGAAAATTCTTACCCATAATAATAAGGTACAAAATATTATTCGTTGTGCTTTGTGTCGATGTGTCTGCATCCGCCGGATAAGTACCTGTTTTTGTATATACCTCTTCAGTGGATGATTTTGCGATTGTCTGCAGTTTTGGAATCGCCCATTCCGTACCATTAAATGTTACGCTTTTACAAAACAAAGCAGGCATATCCGAAATATTTGCGCTCGCCCAGATGCATGTATCATTGCCCGAATTGGAAATTGCTTTGATTGCCGCAGCCATCTCGGACGGTTTATAAGTAGTTGTCAATCCATTTTTGGCACGAATAGCATTGCCAATATCTGTAAGCGTTGATTTTGTAATGAGCCCTTTTTCTTCTGCCATGATTGGCCTCCATTTTAAGAGAACGTATATGTCCGAGCATTTGAAATACTCGAAAAATAAGATTTAAGATTCTCGTGGTAAATAAAATCGGCATTGTCTCCATAAGATTCGATGAGGTTTTTAATTACGGCCGTATTGATTTTTGTGCTATCTGTTGATGTCAGCACTAAAACGATACAGCTGGATCCAGAAGGATAGGTTCCTAGCCCCAAATTTTTAATAAAAGCCTGCGTATCACTATTGAAACCCTGAACCAGCATCATTAAACCGATTTTATCAGCATCAATTGACGCTACATGATAAGTCCCTTCACTGTACGAGAATAAATAACCGATGAGTTTTCCTGCGGAATCAGTACCCCCCCCGATTTTTCCGATAGCTTCAGCAAATTCCGACGGTTTATAGGTTGTAGTTGTCCCGAGTTTTGAGCGGATAGCGTCTGCCGTTGCTGTTAAATAGCTCTTACTTACCAATCCTTTTTCCATTTTGTTTTATCTCCCTTCTGTTAAAAAGCATTACCATCATAATCTGCGATGGCAGCGATGGCATTCTTGATTTGGGTGTCAACTTCTGTCTTCGTGTAATAATTAGCTGCGTCAAATCCCGTTGCGCTTTTCGCATTGTCAGCTGATGCCTTTGCACTTTCCGCATATGTTTTAGCGGACTCAGCCGCCTGGGATGAAGAGGTTAATGCTTCTTTAGCTGCATCTGCACTTGCTTTTGCATTATTTTCAGAAGTTAGTGCTGCCGATGCTGCGGAAGCCGCATCCTTTTGGCTTTCTGCCGCTGCGGATGCCGAAGTAGATGCATTTGCCTCCGAATTTGCTGCCGCCTGCTGACTCGCCGCTGCTGCAGATGATGCTGCTGAGGCATCTGACGCCGATGATGCAGCAGCTGACTGACTGGACGCAGCCTGCTTAGCGCTCGATTCTGCATTAGCCGTGGACGTAGCAGCGGCCTCCTGGCTGGACTTAGCATTATTCATGTATTCCTTCGTTTTATCAAGCATTTCCTCGGCTGACTGCTCATCCCACACCAGGACCGAATCTTTATACTTTCCTCCCCCAGGCCCTCCGATTTTAAGAAGATATTTGCCACTGGTCTTCTGGGCTACCGCAAATTCCCCGGGGAGCAGCTGCGGGTTAACCTTTTCCCAGTTTTCCTGTGTATCAATGGAAAACTGGATTCTTGCTTTGATTGATGACATTACCTGCACCTCACTTTGTTCGAATCCAAATATACATGGCTATGTATTTCGGCCTGGAATCCCATTTCTTCCCCGCCCCTACGGACGAGATTGATACTGCGTGGGTATGTCCGCCTTCAATTGATGTGCGGCCGGTCCAAGACCTTGATGCATCGAACGCAAGAATCTTTCCATCCCCGTTGTGAGATTTTGCGTCATATCTGCAATCTCCCGACGGATAAAAAGCTCCTGTAGACGGGACCGCTCCATCGCCCCACCCGTTCCCGACTCTGTCATCTACCGTAAAAGATCCCGTAATATTCATGGTTCCGCGGCCATGGTCATGGGCCCCTGCATTCCCTATGACAGCTCCATGCGTATGTGCGGGCATCTCATCAATTGTGTTTACGTGGTTATTACTTCCCCCTGTGGAATTAACGGCTGTATTTGTTCCAGCGGACATAATAAATGTCTCTTCTTTCAGTAATTCCCATTCAGTCCCTTTCCATTTATTTCCGGGGTTTTCTCCATTTTTCGTAATAATCGCATCTCCCACCCGGGGGATGGTCAGATTCCTGATTTCGTTAAGTACTTCTGAAATATCAATGTTCCCATTCTCATCCGGCTTTACCCCATTCACTGACCCGGCAAAGGTTTTACGCAGATTCGCAACAAGGCCCGTGTAGTCAGAGTCCATTGCATCAAATCCTGCATGTACAATAACCTGGGCAATGGCAGCCGCCATAATTGTCGCCTGCTTATACAACTTATTGTGCATTTTGGGTACCGCAATCCCGGGCACAACTCCATTCAGCCTCTGCGTATCTGTCTCATACTCGTTATCAGTTTCCAGATTTGTTGAGTCGACAGATTCAGCAAAGATTTTAAAATTTGTAGACGCCATACTATCCCTCCGTTTCTTTGGTCTGAAGCCAATGACTGGTATATCCAGAATAATTGATTGTATTGTAATCGTATGCAAAAATGGGCAAACCGTCGGTACTTACAAAAGAAAGCATGTTTATTCTTACTCCCTCTGGTTTAGGAATAATATATCCATGCATGATAAGTTCTTTCATGATTTCCGGATAATCTCCAATCAGTACGATGTTGAATGACATGTCCTGGTTATCCTGGATCTGTAATCCCATATTCTTAGGGAAAAGCACATCCCACATCTCATAAAGCTCAGTGGCATTACCTTTCCATATATTTTGGATAATCCGTGCCTTAATCATGATCCTGTAGATGTCATCAGATATCAATCGTTCTTTTGTTGAATCAAATTCCGCTGGCTTATATCCGGATATGACATCTGTATCTGTCCTTTGAGCCGCTATTGGAGTCTGTATAATCGTATACTGTGATTCTTTACCTGTATCTTTAAGCAGTTCTGATAAAGACGGTCCTTCTATAATGCTGTATGCAAGGGCTGTTGGCTCGAAATTCAGGCTTCTGGTTACCCCTACGCATTCCCCAATGATATCGAGCTGGTTCCCGGTCGCTTCATCAATATCAAACTTCTCCACTATTTTTAAAACAGCTGCGTCAAGTATGCAGCCGTAGTCCACCATAGCTCTTACCATGGAATTGAACTTTTTTGACAGCCGGTATTCCGATGTAATCAGGTCCCTGTAATATTCTTTATCTGGCGTTATCATAATATCTTGACCTCAATCAGGCTGTAATCAGGCTGGGCTACTTCGTTGTAATTGATGTCCAGATCTGCTGCGGCTAATGAAGAATCATCTTTACCGATGGTGATACTGGAGATTCCAAACAGGGGATTCTTGGGGTTAGGATTGCAATTCATGATGATTCCTGACAGCATTGATACGGATACGTCCCTTCCAATTTCCAGACCTTCAATGTATTTATAAATTGCATCGTTGATGGGCTCAATATAGTTGGCAATATATCCGGCATACTTCTTTATCTGCAGCTTTACGTGAACCGGGACATATGTCGGTCGATAAAATCTCACCTTATTCACATAGTCATTCTGGTCTTTAAAAGTGATTTCCGTGCTGCCATTGGTGTAACAGCCAATTCCTTTGTGATAAAGAATCGTTTGAGCAATTTCGTTATCATCTCCGCCTTCCACCACACATGTGATAGAGTGCGGCGGAAGACCGAACGGGTTATTATCTGTATCTACCGTAGAAATATTTGTATCATTTTCATATACAGATACTCTTTTGACATTATCCAGTGCCCTGAGCGCTCCTAACGTCCCGGCCAGCATCGTCTGCGACGGATTAGCTACGGATATGGCCTGTCTCATTCTTAGCTCTCCATCTGTTTCAATGGCATTCCCTACCGCTGCAGAAGCTTTATTCTCTACAGATGTCCACCCATACGTAGGAGTATTGATTTTTGTAATGTCCCCAGGGAGAGCAGGGACAGCGCCAGCGGCTTCACATGTCACCGTGGTCGTAACCTTGCCATCCGACCCTATGACAACCGATGACGGAAGGTCCCAGACATTTCCTGCAGCATCTTTCACGCTTCCGTTTCTGATCTCCGTAAACGGGTTCCCACTTATTACAACCTGGCAGGTAGAATATCCGGCTTCCTTTCTTTTGATTCCATTCAGCTTTACCACTGAGTCTAAGGCTGTTCCCATTGCAGTTTCCGGGCTTCTGCTGTTATAGGCATACTGAACAGCCTGATAGCTGTCTGAAATCTTCAATGCAAGAATAGAAATAAACTGATAATCAGCGCTGTCATTTCCAAGATAGATATCCTGGCCATATATATTTTTCATTTGGGCAATAATATCATCCAGAATATCCTGGTATGTCGGCATATGCAGCCCGGAATCGTCAATATAAGGGGAAAAATAGCCCATCAGGACACCTCCAAACCATTGCTTGAGACAAGCAGTGTGCCGTAAATTGTATTCACCGCCGCTTTAAATGTGTATATTCTTTTTTCTCTATCAAAATCTGACGTAAATCCGATAAGGGACAATACTCCAGTTGTTCCCAGTATCCGATCTTTATAGATGGCATCTACTGCGCGAATATTATCCTCGCTTCCCGAGGACGAAAGGATTTTCTCCCAAAGCGGCAGTCCATCTTCCCTGTCTTCCCACCATTCTGTATACAGAAGCTTCAGCCTCGTCTTTATCGCTTGAGCCACGGCCTCAGCTCCTTCAAGATATACATGCTTTCCCCTTCCGAAAACATAATCTCCTGTGTCGTCAAGCATCCGATAAATCATAATCAGCCTCCAATGAAAACATCTCCGGACCCTTCTGCTACAGTTCCTCCGCAGCTGACCGGATCACCTATTCTCCCGGCCGGTTTACCATTAATAAATACCGTACTGCTTCCTGCAGATATAACTCCGGAATGTGATGGATGGTCTTTGCATCCATGAGCTGCATAGCTGTCTCCCACTCTCCCTGCACCTTTTCCATTGATAAAAACGTCAGCGCTTGCGGTTATCAGCCCTGTAGGGGGGCAGGCATCATGCCCGGTATCTTTATCTCCCATTCTCGTTGCTGCACTCATGAATTGATGTACACCTTCCCTCCCTTGATATTCACGGTATCCCCAACGATATTGACCGTATCTCCTGATACTTCCACATAGGCTGATCCACTTTCATTTCTCAACTGGGCGGTATTCGTGCTGTAGTTCTTCAATACCCTCGGCTGGCTCCAGGGTCCAATAATAGCGTATCCATCCGACAGGTCATGGCGCCTGCAGTCAATCTGGTTCTGCACTCCTCCCGATTGCCACCATGCATCCATGCAACTGTCACCAAATACGACAAGGCACTCATCTCCTGGCTTTACCGGTAAAGTAAGCGCATACCCTCCCGCTCTGGGGAAAACAATAGGAACATCTACCAGCTGGGGAATGTCCACCCACTTCTCGTCCCCCGAAGGGAGTACCCGCTTTTCTCGTATAGCAGGCTGTACGGCTACTGTCTGCTCTTCCGGGTTAAATGATATGATAATCCCCGGGCAGGCCACTCTGAGGCCAACCTCGCGCATTCTCTGCCGGTTTCCTTCTGAAATACGCGCTTCCGGTGTGAGCTCATTTAAAGGAATCATTCTTACACCCCGTTTCCATTTTGTGACGAATTTGCCAGGATGGCAGGAAGTGCGCCCTTTCCATATCTGGATATTGCCTGGCACTCTGTGTACCAGTCATTCCCTCTGGTATCTCCCCGGTGTACCAGGCTGATTATCTGATAAATCCAGTCCGGATCCATGGGCTGGATGGCCTGCCCAGGTGTAGCTGTCATTTCATTGAATTGCACATTCTGCAGTTTAACCATAGACATAAGATGTAATGATGGATTAAGAAGTGTTCGAAATGATACCCCAAACTGTATTTGCTGCGGAGTCCCAATAAGGCCATTAGCCGGTGACAATACTACTGCTTCATCTTTCGCCGGATCTGTCATTTTCACGACATTGAGGTTTCCATCTTCCACATAAAAAGATGCAGCATTCCCCCTGCATACATCTTCGATATAATCATATGGCCTTCCGAAGAATACCTTGCCCCTTGGGAATATCTGCTCTGATAACCCTTCTGTTATTGCATTGATTGGCGTTTTTACTTCACTATCGTTTGCTACCGTTTCTACGACTTTTCTGGCATTCAGCCCTCTGTCCACCGTCTTGGAAATAAACGACAGGTTCAAAGGCGCATCTCCATCTATAGCCATGAGAGTCAGCACATAGTCCACATTGCTTTCCCTTGATCTGGATGGCCATATGATTTTTCCATCAAAAATCTTTCCATAGGATATATCCGTGGTTTTCATTTTTACGGTACCATCAGGATTCGTCATCTGGTTTCCCTGTTCATCTGTCTCCGGTTCCCCGGTACTTATCTGACCCTCATACCCGGCTTCGATAATCAGGCGGTCCCCCTCCATGACCAGTTTATTTTCTGTATCAGCTGTCAGGTTGTAAATTCTGGCCACCGCATACATTCCTCCGCGCTCTCGCGACTTATGTATTTCAAATGTGCAGTGAAGATTTGAAACATTCAAAGCCTCCTCTTCCTGCGCATTCCCGTTATCATCAGTACCACCCGGCTTTGATACAAGTATCCGGTATTTTCTTATCCACAGCTTCCCTGCAGGCCGTATGAGGGTAGGAGCCTTATAAGCTTCTGATGTTGGTCCTCCAGGAATATTTGAGGGAAGATTTATTGACGGGAACCCATACGGTGTACCATTCGTATCATCCCAGCAGCTCATGAATCATCACCCCAAACCAGTTTGAATGTCGTTCCCAGAGTATTGTTATCCGGCATCATAAGATCCGTATTATCTACGGGTACTATATATGCATGGCCTATATCCATATATTGGAACTGCCCAAGGAGATCCACTCCACACACAAGGGGAAGCATATCTATTAACAGTTTCCCCGTGCTGTTGTCATAGATTGCGGCATTCCAATTCCCATAGAGGTCATTATAGCGAAGGTACAGTTTAATATTTATATTCCGTGCCCCGCCTTCCAGCGTCAGTTTGAAAGTCTGCGTAGAATAAGGCATCGTCGTTAGAGGAATCACACAATATGCCATTATGTCTTGATCTCCCTTCCGGTATCATTCCCGTTGACCGTTTGTCCTTCAATGGATCCTGCTGTTGATGTAGGAATTACCTGCGGCTGTACCTCTCCACGATTTGTTCCATTCCCGCTGGACCATCCCCTGGCTGACACCTTTTCATTCACAACATCCGCCATGATAATCTGTACCATGGAAACGGAGGCCCTGAGCCCATATAAGGTATTCACGTCATCATGTACGGAAATACTTTGAATGACCATATTGTCGTAGGCATTTAGCCTTGTCTGGACCCGGAAGGGTATTCTTAATGATTGCAGCTCACATAGCTTTCTATAGGCCGATACCGATTTCGTATAAGCCCCGGTCCACTGGCCTTCTACCATCGATGCCATTACATCTGACATCCCTATTTCCATGGAAATTCTGACCGGCTCCATATACATATGATCTGAAATGTTGGCCCCTGACTGCACAGGGTGCTGCGTAATGACGGCTGTATGTTCTGTATCAGAGGAAAGCACCGCATCGAAGAAGAGCCCCCCTATGTTTGTCTTGCAATAGACCAGGGTCTCCTGTGAGCCATAAGGCCAGGTGCTTGGCCTGTATCCATGGTCAAAATTAATGCCCAAAAATTCTGCCACTTCATCAGGCATTCCGCTACCGGCAAGAATGGCCTGGTATTCTTTAGCCATGTATCCAATATCTTCCATGGCATAGCCCACTTTGCGGCCAAGGGTACCAAGCCCTGCCCCCTGCGGCCACCTGCCCGCCCCGACAAGACCGCCATTTGAAGAAATGAAGCTCATACGATCCCTCCTTTCCCATATCTTGAATTCAGAATATTGCCCAGGGCCCGTGAAATGTTATCACTTCCGGCTCTATTTCCTGCCACATTTACAATGATATTTCTAAACGAAACCCCTCCGCCGGAAAGTCCGGGTGCAAAGCTTTCAGGGAATCCGGCCGGTTTCATAGATGCCAGCTTATTTGCATAGGCCCCATACCATGAAGTATCTTTACTTCCCGATGCCACATCCCAGTTGGATTCTTTCCCTGATGGGAGAGGTGTGAGATCTATATTCCCAGATGCTGTCCCTCCCATGGAATCCACATCTACATCATTAATGCTCCAGTCATCCGGTACGGTCACATGATAATTTGACCCGTGTGCATAGGCTTCCCCTTCTCCCCCTGGATATTCATCAAGCGGGGTTAATCCAAGTTCTTTAGCCAGCTCATTGTAATCTTCTCTATACTTCCACCCGTTCTCGCCTTCAAAAGAAGGAGAGGTGATATCAAATGCATGCCCGTCATCGTGGTGTGAACTTCCGTCTCCATACCTTTTCCCGGATGTCATGGTTATTTCCATCTCAGGATGTTTCTTTTTCATAAGATTCAGAAGCAGGTTGGCAGCCTGCTTCGTATTATCAGCCATATCATCATAGTCGGCATCTCCAGCAACGTTATAGCTGACTCCTCTTCCGTCTCCTGAAGCCCCCTGCAGGTCAGACAGTCCCAATGAGCCAAAAAGCCCACTTAAGGAAGATTCCTGGAATGTCCCCATAATAACTTCTCCAAGCTCCCTGGCCGCTCCTGAGAAGTTCCCGTGAACAGCCATGGACACAGCCTTAAAAATCTTCCCCAGCCTCCCTGCAAATCTTCCAATAATTCTTATGACGTCTGATGTACAGCTCCCAAGGAATGTCCAGAAAGACTTCTGCTTCATTTTCTGCCTGGCGTCTGTGTTTTTCCGGATTTCATCAAATACATCACAAAGAGCATCATACAGGTCGCCTACGCCCTCCTTCAGTTCGTGGATTGCATCCAACCAGTCCTTCTTTATTCCTTCCCAATCCATCCCCTCGAAGAATTCTTTGACAATCTCCGTCAGCTTTCCTAAAACTTTATCCAGCAGGTCTGCTGCCACGGCCAGGATCCTTCTGATAAGCCCTCCAGCCGTGCTGAGAGTATCTCCTTCCAGGAAGTGGATCAGCTTGCCCCATACCGGAGCCAATGATTTGCTGGAATTCCATCCGTTCAGATAGTACATGAAGTCTTCCAGCAAAATAAGCGCTCCGCCCAGAGCTATAATGAATTTTCCGAATGGCCCCGCCAGAATGAAGGCTCCAACCATTGCGAAAATAGATCCCCAGCGTTTGACATTCCCTGGAAGGCTTTCAACGAACCTGTATACAGTCATTACGATTGTCTTGATAACCTTTATCGCGGTCATTCCCAGAGAAACGATATGCGCCAATACCTGCGCTATCTTTTTCGCGATTTCCGGCATGTTTTTCCCAAGCTTTTCATTGAGCCACTGTATAAACCGCTGGAACTCTGCAATAAACGGTCTGAGGTATTTTATGAGGAAATAGGCCACCCACTCCTTCAGCATTTTCAGCTTTACCTGGAGTGACTGCACATCATATCCAATCTCTCGAATCCACTTCAGCTGTCTGTCCGCATCCGCCGGAGTGGCCAATGCATCCATTTCTCCGCGAAGCCTGAAGAACTGCTCCCGAAGTTCAGGGATCCATGCAATATCCTGTTCAGATACCCCCATGACCTTCATGGCTACAGACAGTGCCTTGGCGCTGTCCTTCGTTATCCACATCTGATTGGCAAGACGAGTAAACTCCATGTCTGCGGCCGCTACGCTTTTAATTGAATCCATTGCCGCCTGGCTTATCGTTTTGATTCCGGAAGCCACCGCCGCCATGGCAGCCATTCCTTTCAGCTGCTTAATAACCGAAACGAGCTGGTTGACTGCCCCTTCAGCCGCATTAAAGGAATTATTATCAATATCCGCGCCAATTCGGACCAGGTACTCCCCCATCAGCTCCGGCATACTCATGACAATTCCTCCCTTTTATCTTCTAAATCTCGTATTCAGCGCATTGACCAGTGCCGCGGCGATTTCATTCGGTGATGCATTTGTACCAGGCACATTTACTACAATATTTCCAGCAGTGCTGTTGTAATTCACATAGGATGCGGGCCGTACAAAACTATTGGAGCCAAAATAGGAACTTGAGGCCGCCGGTTTTGCTACAAAACTATTCCCCGCAGTTTCCGAAATGGCATCATAGGCATCATCTGCACGATCCTGTCTGTCCGCTTGTACGGAAGCATCCCTGACCTGTGGCCCTTCATATCCGTGCAGGACCGCATCGCTGGCCTGATGAGTTGTGGTGGAATCGCTTCTCAATATTTCCGCCAACTTTCCATCCTGGTTTAATTCCCAGATCAGGAAATCTGTCTGCATACCCAGATCATTCATCGGCACCCCTTTACTGTGTGCGAATTCCCATAAAGCCCTTTTCCTTTCCGGATATGTCCACTGTGCAATACCAAACCCTACCCCATCATTGGCAAACTCATCTTCACTCATCTGTCCACTCAAGAGCCTGTTAAGGTATTCTGATGGCGTCAGACCTGTTTTATCGTAAGAATCGAGTTCAACCGCATCCGGGCTGACATTGGATTCGGCACTCAAGTTCCCGATAACACCAGCTGCTCCATTCTTAGAAAACCCTGCGTTCATAAGTGCTTTCCCTACCGCCTGGCTTCTTTCTTTTTCGTCTCCCCCAAACAGCCGCCTTGCAAATCTTCCAACTGGCGACTCTTTCAGAATTGATTTCACCGTCTGCATGAGCAGCCGCATGGCTCCTGCATAGTCACCATTAAGTGCCATAGCTACAACTTTGAAAATCCTTCCGATTTTTCCTCCGAACCGGGCAATATCTTTTACTGCATCGGAAATGCAGCTCCCAATAAATGTCCAGAAGGATTTATGCTTCATCTTATGGTCTTCATCAATATTCCCTGTTATTTCATCAAAGACATCGCATAGAGCTTCCCACAGGTCTTCTGTTCCCTCCTTGATTTCATGGAGTGCATCTGTCCAGTCCTTCCTGATGCCATTCCAGTCCATCCCTTCTATGAATTCCTTAATGATTTCTTTCGCTTTTTCGTATATGTAATCCAGAAGGGTTGCCACTGCGGAAAGCATTTTTCTTATGGTGTCGCCTGCTTTCTCCAGCAGTCCACCATCAAAGAATTTGAGTAATTTCCCCCACATCGGCGCCAGGGTCTTACTGGAATTCCACCCTTTCAGATAGAACATAAAATCTTCCAGCAGGATAAGTACCCCGCCCAGGGCCATGATGAATTTTCCAAATGGTCCAGCCAGGATAAAGGCCCCTGCCAGTGCAAACATGGTTCCCCACTTTTTTACATTCGCAGGCATCGATGTTACGTAATTGTATATCGTAGAAAATAACGTCTTTATTGCCTTAACCGCCGTTATTCCAATAGACACAATATGCGCCAGGAACTGTGCGATCTTTTTCGCAATTCCTGAAATGTTATTCCCAATTTTCCCATTCAGCCACTGAACGAGTCTTTGGAATTCCGTAATAAAGGGACGCAGGTATTTTATGAGATAGTAAGCCACCCACTCCTTCAGCATTTTCAGCCTTACCTGAAGTGACTGTATGTCATAACCGATTTCACGAATCCACCGGAGCTGTCTGTCCGCATCCGCCGGAGTAGCTAATTCGTTCATCTCATTTCTAAGGCGAAAAAACTGTTCCCGCAGCTCAGGGATCCATGCGATATCCTGCTGAGATACCCCCATGACTTTCATGGCTACAGACAGTGCCTTGGCACTGTCCTTCGTTATCCACATCTGATTGGCAAGACGAGTGAACTCCATATCTGCGGCCGCTACATCCTTTATGATGTCTTTGGCCGCTTTCCCGATGGCAGCAAATCCCAACACAACTGAGGAAACGGCAGCCATCCCTTTCAGCTTTTTCATGAGTCCTATCAGCTGGTTAAAAGCGCTTTCGGCAGCAGAGAAAGAATTATTATCTACGTCCGCCCCAATTCGGACCAGATATTCCCCAATGAGCTCAGGTACTCCCATACTAATTCTCCTTCTGCGCCGCTTCCTGCGCTCTTTCTGCATTGATCGCCTTCACCGCCATGATTTCATGGGCATCGAGCAGGTCATCAAAATCATAGGTTCCATCAAATACTTCATGCTGCTGCCACATTCCAGCCGCCACCGGCGCATAGGCAAATGCGTCAATGGTGGGGTAGGAATACGGCTCATAGGGCATTTTTATTTCTCCGGGTTTAACATCGACCCGGCGGCGGTAAAAAAATCGCCAATATTGAAGAACAGTACCTGTACTGTCAGATTAATCACGGTAGCCGCATCATAGGCCATGTCATCATCCACAAAGCTCCCATCCGCACGAAGGATAGGTTCGGGCATGTCTGCATCCCCTACCGGTCGCAGTTTATATGCTTTTCTGAGAAGCATAGTCTGAATCTGATCGAATTCACTTCTTGGAATGTTCGGGAGTACTTCTGCCATTCTGCTCTCATCGATATTCTTGCTTCCCTTACCGATAAATGGAGCAATAATGGCTGCCATTTTCATGGCCAGGTATGATGCCGATCTGGCATCCAGCTTCCCAATTTTGTATTTCACATTTTTTATTGTAATAATCTTTTCTCTGACTGCTAATTTCTGATTATTCATTTGGTTCCTCCGGTATTGAAAAATCAGTTGTATTTAATGTCCGCGCACATCAGTGTCCAGCTCACTCGCTGGCCCTGTGCCTGGTAAGGCTTATCCGCTTCTTTCTGAGGCGATACTCCTGTGCAGATGATATCTTCTCCCGTGGACTGATTAGACAGAAGCATGGTCGTGCTTGCCCAGTCGCTGGTGTCTGCATTTTCCAGATAATGGAACCATTTTTCCAGCCATTTCTGGAGCGGGCTCGTCTGCTGTACTTCAATGGTTACGGTACCATTATTACCGGCCACTTTAGAGACCATTACGCTGCCATCGGCCGCAACATCGTGGGCAGTACGTTCCTGTGATTTCGTCACACTGACAGACCCGGCCCCTTCTCCCGTAAAGATATAATCACTTCTCATAACCGGGCTGTGAATAGATCCCACAAGGTCCAGAAAAGAATAGGTGCTTGTTGCCATTTCCTAACCTCCCTTATCGATTAACTTTGACTTCGATAGTCACATAATGGATGGCTCCCGTAGTTTTGAGGCATACATAAATAGGCGGAGCGATTCTGGCGTCTCTGTCTGCCTGGCTCTGGTCCTCTACCGATTCATGCTGCACAAGATAGCCATTCGGAAGCAATGTGCCATTTGTCAAATCCATTACATTCCCGCCATTCCATTCTCCTGCTCCAATGAACCCCATGGACACATAATTCTCACATACGCCGTTAATCACGTTGACGATAGATTTTACCCCGGTATCTGTATTAGGTACCTTTGGCATCCGGTAAAGAAGATCCATGACCGCCAGGGTAATATCGTTTTTGAACATATCAATCATGAGTACTTCGTCGAAATAGGAGCCATCCGCCATCTCTCCATGCTCGACGAGATTATAGGCATCCGCTCTTCTTACATAGACATTGCCATTCCCGCCTGCCGTATTTCTGTCCCCGGCCGCATACTGCACCTGCGATTCCGTCAAGTCATCAGGATTAACTCCCGGAAGATGTTTACTGTCCAGCGTGAATGCGGATTCCCTCGTTCTGCGATTCTGGCCCATAGCGTATCCCATGAGTGCTGCCATGGCATCCGGGGTATCTTTCTGCCCGCAATAAAGTCCGATGGACCGCATATAATCTTTAGCCTTCAGCCGCCGGAAAATACCGATGGTATCTTCGTCATCATCCGCATCGGCAGTCGTCGTAGCCTGCAGGTTGTTGGTTGTTGACGTTGTATAGGCCAGTACCGTAGCCGGTGAAGCTGTTTCCGCCCAGTCAGCAAGCGCCTCGATTTCCTTGTCCGTAGCTCCCAGGGGAACAATCGGATACCATTCTGCATTCGCTTCACGGCAAGCCGCTGCCGCCTTTACAATATCCGAATCTCCGGAATATTTAGCCCCTACGGCCAGCTTTCTTGGGCTGGATACCGCCGCAAAGTACAGCTTGGCCGCCTTATATTCTGCACTGTCCATTCCAAAACCATCTGTTAAGAGCTGGCTGGCATTGGTATAAATTCTTACTCGTTCGTTCTGTGGAATAATCTGGGACGGCCCAAGGATGAGGGCTACATTGAACCCTTTTCTTGCTGCCGACTTTGGGGAGATATCCACGACCACGTTGACTATTGGTGATAATTCGAGGTCCATAGTACCTATCCTTTCTTGATAATGATTCCGGTATCATGGTTCCTGTCTGTTCCTGCAGGATTGTCATGAATAGTAACCGGTACCTGTGCGATGGCCCGCACGTCTTCATCCCAGGTCATTGTGTTATTAAACCTGAGTGACATATCTGCCCGGCTGAACCAGGCATTCTGGTATAACTCCGGCATGTACTGAGGAGTATCTGCACCTGGAAGAATCATAAGGTCCGCCTTCCTTAAGATGGATGCCCCATCCAGAAAAGCGTGTCTTATCTTCAGCAGGTTCTCATATCCATTGGGCCCATAGGCCACAAACGATATCTGCAGCACCCGGTTGGTAAAGTGCCTGCGGATCAGATCCTTCCCGCTATCCTTCCATTCTTCATGAACAAGCTGGGTTGTTTCGTCTCCGGAGACATCAGAATAACTTAGAAAAATAACATTGTCTTCCACCGTCCAGTCCGGCTGGCCTTCACTGGGATAACTGATGCGCACCGGCGGCTTTTCTGTTCCGTATGTTTTATCCGGATCCATCCCGATGGCCAGCATAGTGGCCCGGTAGAAGACGCGAAGTATTTCTTTGCGTGTAAGGTTTGCCATGGCTATTCCCCTCCCGGATACCGAGTACATACAGCCCTGTAAAACCCGTAATCCGCATCCGGAGTGACGGCGTTAATTCTGTATTTGTCTCCCCGCCACAAAAGGACATCAGAGTAATTAGCCTTCCCATCTGCTTCGCCTGTTACATAAACCCTTTCGGTAGTTAATATCTTCATTGCACCGCCCTGCCTGTCACCTTCAGGAACCATCTGCAGGTCCCTGGATGATGCCACCGTAACAATTCCTTTAAAAATAAGGGCTTCCGGCGAATCCTTCTTTACGAATTCGCCGGATTCCCAAATACCGGAGGACCTTAGAATGGTGATATTCTGGGACATCATTGGTGAATGAATGACTCGGGATAAATTAATCATCATTAATCACTCCTCACCACGTAAGTAATGGCCTTGCGAAGGGATCCGGTATCAATCAGCGGCCTGTCGCTTCCTTTGCGCTTTATCGTTTTCGGTGAATTCGGAGCCCAGTTATTTCTGGGGTCCGTAAACCACCCTCTTACGATGTTCTGCGCAGCGAGTCCGGTCCTGTCGATGGCCCTGTCCATTCCAGGGCCATCCCCTTCCGCTGCAGCCTTGTATATCTGCTTAAATTGTGCCGATATTTTCTCTTTGTTCGCTTCCAGTGCCGGTTCTATGACCGGCCTTGGAGGAGACTGCCACAGAGGAGATCCATGGCTCTGTATATAGAGCTCATAGGCCTTGGAATATTTCATTCCTGCGGCCAGATTCCCCTCCATTTCCCGGATCATGGATGCGCGCCTTATGCCATGTGTATGAATGTAAAGAAGTTCCGCATTATTGATCTCTCCATCCTTACGGCTTGAAGTATCCTGCGGTATTCCGACATAAATATGGCGTTTCTGTATACCTGCAATTCTTTCCATAAGCCCTTTTACACCGTCTTTGTACTGCCGGTGCTCCACCTTGATTTTTACCATACATACATTCCGCCTTTCCCCGCCATTCTGGCCAGGGTTGCAAACTGTACTCCGTATGTTGTAGTTTTGAAGGCTGCCCACCCGGTAAGGTCGCTTAATGCGGATCCATCCCGTGAGTAAGATACTCCATCCGCACTTTCCCCCGTAATCATTCCCACGGAAGATGCCTGCGCCACTACTGTGGCAGCATCGGTCCCTCCAGGCTGCATTGACTGGAGATAGAGTGTGCAGAAGTGTGCAATAAAGAGCCCTATGGCGGTTTTCCACATCCTGTTGAAGCGTTTGTAATTGACGCAGGAATTCCCCAGCTCCACATAGTCAGCAATGATTGCATCGGGTACATTGTTTTCGAACTGTGGATATCTTTCCAGAAAGTCATCCTCGCTGTATGCAGGATTCCCCTCCGGTTTCACATTCGATGCCTGCCCGACAATTCCATTAATCATTTACAAGCACCTCCTCCTGCTTAATCTTCGGTATTGGCCTTTTTCCCCCGTTTGGTGGCCTTCTCCGAGGCGGTTGGTTCAGCACTTCCTTCATCTGAAGCAGCTTCAGCCGCAGTTTCTTCAGCCCTCTTTGCTGCTTCAGCCTCAGCGGTTTCGGCCTCTTTATCGCCGCCTTTACCTTTGACTTCTACGATAGAGCCATCGGCATAGGCCAGCTTATAGAGCATGGTTCCCGGAATCCAATCCGGAGCCTCTTCCATAATCCCGCCGCCTTTAGTTACAAAAATGGCGCCGCCAGCGCCATTGAACATGAATTTTCTGTAGGAAATAATAACCATAGTGCCCTCCCTCAAATACCGTCGATGTAGCGTACCGGCTGGTAATAGTTAAATTTAACCTGTCCAATCTGTGCTGCATACAGGGTATCGTAGGATGCCGTATTGAGGGATGGAGCAGACATGGCACGCGTAATCGGTACAGTGATATCAAAGTTCACCTTATCTTCATCGTTTACATAGGCAAGCATGCGGTCGGTCTTACCGGTGCCTGCTCCGATGCACCAGCGGCAAGGATAGATGTCAATATCACGTCCCTGGTTCTTTGCGATGTTGTTTTCAAGCAGGTACTTGAGGATGGAATCTGTTCCTGCTTCAGAAACCTTACGATTTACAAGCATGGTGTACTGTTTCGGCGGAATCAGGATATGGTTCGGCATACCGCTGAGGTCATATTCAGACGCCACCCATGCAGCAGTAACAGCCTGGTTGATATCGTCGAGAATTTCATCCGCAGTTTTGTCTGCCCAGGTAGTCTTTTTGGACGCCCCTTCTGCGGCAGTTGCGGTGACAACTTTGGGATCATTGATGAGGCCGGTGGTGCCCAGTTTCTCAAATCCGCGGTATACGTTCATATCAATAGACTTGTTGTAGTTAAGCCGGATCCCTTTATTCAGCATATCCTCAAGGGAGCGTCCGATCTGTTTAGCCTTAGCCAGATCTACAAAGTTGATCCTCATCATATGCATCCAGGTGAATACCTTGAACAGGTTTTTGTTGGTGTTGACCTGCATTACCGGAATAGTGTTGGTTCCTGCTCCTACGATAGAGAGGTCATTTGGCCCGGTAGTTCCATAGTCCAGGTCAAAGGTGGAAGTGAATTCTACCCATCCGCCACCGGTCTTGGCCACGATATCACGCTGCCAGGTGACAGCATTAAGGGGTTCGCGGACCTTGGGGTCCATTTTTTCAAGTTCTCCGGTAACGTATGCCATTCCGGATGCTACAGCGGAGTCGAATGCGTTTCCGTAGAACGCCTGCGGCATTCCATAGGTCTTATATCCGCCCTGCAGCATAGCGTCGTTAGCTCGGCCGACCATTTCACGGCCGGGGGTGAAGAAAGAAAATCCATTAGGCATTGTTCATATACCTCCTTGATAAATCAGGCATTAGCACGGGTCAGAATGGTAATTTCTGCCACGCCGTTTGCATCGATATAACCATTAGTCCACTGTACATTCGGTAGGAGCACGGTATTTGTCCCGTCCGCTTCTGCTTCGAATCCACCTACCACGCCATTCACAATGGATGTGTTAGCCTTCACGCGGACATAGACCTTCCCGCCTGCGGTTGGGGTACCATTATTGCAGGCTACGACCACGGAGCCACGGTTCAGTGCATTCACCGCTTCCTTTGCATGGTAAGCGGTTTCATTCTGTTCCATATAGGACGTTGCCTGCTTGATAACACGAAGGGCAACGCCTCCGAATTTTTCAGCGGTAAAGGATTCGTTCACACCGGAATATGTGTTGTCATCATTCAGCGCCAGGCAGGCGCCAAACGGTACATCCTTTTCCCCTTCCTTCAGCATGCGGGAAGTAGTAATAAGATCCGGGGTTCTTGCATAGGAACCTGGGAACCCATAATTCATAGAAATGCCAATAGCTTTTCCGCTCATTGTATTAGTCCTCCTTCTTATGGTTGTAATGCGGGTTGTATCTGTCCCGAATCAGACGTCCGTATTCCACGTCATCCATGATGGGTGCAGAATCTTTGGCTTTATGTCCGTTACGGAATGCCTGGGAAATAACTCCATACTGGCTGTCTGCCACATTCCCTCGGATCAGCATGGCCATGGAATCAGCTGCAGCCTTACGCTGGCCTTCCGGAAGCCCTGCAATAATCGGCTTCAGCGTCTGAATCAGATTAAGAGCTGCATCCCTTGCAGCCTTCTGGTCGGCTCCATTCGGTTCAATAACCCCGCAATCATCAGTTTCTCCGTTTGCGCGATTAATCTGCTGTGGCGGGATATCTACAGGATCTTCATCTCCTGCAGGTTTCTGCTCTACTGGTACCGGGGCTGTCCCCTGCTGCGGCTGGGTTGTTCCACCTTTCAGCTCATTTTCCAGTGCATCCAGCGCATCCGGTTCAGGCTTAGGCGTCACCGGCGCCGGTGCTGGCTGCCCCTGTGCATCGTCAGATGCTTTCCTGGCTGCAAGCAGCTGGGATACCATGCTTTCGAGGCGTGCCACCTTTTCAGCCAGCTCTCCGTCATCATCATGTGCAGGTTCTTCCGGTACGACTGCGACCTTTTTCGGATCGCATTCCTCATCGTCTTCGGCCTGCGGTTTCAGCTTCATTGCCGCTTCCACATCTTCAGGGGTTGTGTCGGCATCATTGATGAAAGCCTTCACCATACGTCCCCATAAACTTCTCTTGCTCATTCTTTTTCCTCCTTTGGAAACATGAGAATCATATTTATCAGAATCCCGGATAGATACCTTGTGTCCGGCACGCCCTTTATCGACCACGGCCACATGGTTCCCCCGGATTTCTTTCTGCGTATAACCGAAATCGCCTGCGGGTTCCCACAGGCAGTCATACCCGCAGGAAATGTCCCGCTTCCCATTTTCAATCTTTCGGATCAGGTCATCATCGTAGATGATGAGGTCCGCAACAATACAATTGGCCAGGTCCCCGCTTCCTCGGTGTACGTTGTTGCATACGCCCTTGAGATAGTGAAGCGAATTGTTCGCTCCCACATCTTCCTGCGGATGCTCATCCACTACAGGCTTCCCTTCAAAGGACGCCAGCGTGGCGGGGCTGAATACTTCTTCTTCAGGCCGATTAACGTCATAAATCCGTTCCGGTTCTTTCCCTCCGAACTCCATCCCCCTGTACTGTTGGATTCCTGTCCTGGCAATGGGGACATCTTTACAGATCAGATACCCCTCGGGAGTCCTTACCAGATGATCTGAGATTCGGCTCCCGTAGTAAACCCTCATAGATCTTTCCCTCCATTCAGTCTTTTAAATGCTGCCAGCGTCATAGACCGTATTCGTCCGCCATGGTAAACCTTGTGCGGCCAGGAAACATCTCCATAGTCCAGCAGCACCTCCGGGTAGCAGCGGCAGTTAAATATCTCTCCCGGGTTATATTTCCCGTAGCTCTTCTCGTGTATCAGTGCCTCCGGGGATGGTGGATCGATCCAGCTGCAGATAACGCCATCCATATGATGATGGGAAGTTCTTACCCTGGCATCCTCACTGGTCCTCCATACGTACCAGTCCAGCCCCGCGCTCTTCGCTCTGACCTTCGTAAGTGCCGTAGACGCCTTGGATGTCTCCGTTCTGGCAATCAGACGGGCATGCCACTCTGTAAGCTCCGGCCACCGCTGCAGCACATCATGCATCAGCTCCTCCGGCCTCTTCCCCTGCATGTATCCTCTGGCCATATCTTTGGTCACCTTATCAGCAACCCCGCTGGCCATGGACGTGATGTATTTCGCATTCCGCTCAATAATCGGGTCAAAATCCGTTTTCCGGGCCATCTCCTTTCGGAGGGTCTCATATATCATCCGCCCCCTTGACCCATGTCTGGCGGCCTCTCTCCAGTCTCTGGCGCCGTCATAAAACAGATGGGTCACCATGGCCTTAGCTGCTTCCCGGGCCTCCCTGTCCAATGTCGGTGACCTGGCAAATCCACGGAGGATTTCAAGCATTTGAAAAGGACTGCTGGCACCTTTCAGCTTTTCCCGCAGTCCCTGCATAATCCTTCGTATGGCCGCCCTGTATTTCCGTTCTACCGATGGTCTCGGCTTGAACCGGTCTTCATACCTTGCCATAATTTCTCCCCTTATAACTTACTGTGCCCCCTTTGGCCTTCCTCTGGTGCTTGACCTCGCCTGCTGCCGTCCCACTCTTCCGTTGTATCCCGCTTCATCAGGCAGCGGGATATAGTGAGAGGTTTCCTCCTTTGCTTCGGAAACTTCCATCCCATTCTTCCGGGCTTTATTCAGAAAAGCTTCTACTCCTCCCGGAAAATCGATAATCTTTGGTCCCTCTCCCGGGCTTAGAAGCGCTACCTGGTTTGGATTCCCTTTTACAGGATTCACCGTCGTAAAGATTCCCGGCCCAAATTTAATTCTGAAGCTTTTATTTTTGCGATTCTCCTGCTGCTTCTTTTCTACCCCTTTTCTAAGAGCCTCAGCCAGTCCGCTCATCAGCTTCCCTTTTTCTTTGTAGTTTCTCCCGTAATAATGCTGCCCATTGAATTTCCCACCAGCTCCTCCGTCATAGTTCCCGTTCTTATCCAAGTGGACATGGGAGCCATTGATTGTTCTCCAATTTTGCTGGTTTGGGTCCTTGTCCCAATCCCAGGCTCGTATCCTTTTTATATTTTCTTGCGTTCGATCCATAGTTCCCTCTATGTTTGCCATAAAAAAAGACCGCTCTAGCGGTCTTTCTCATATTCCCATCCTATTCTTCATCTTCTCCCCTTGGGTGAATGAAGTCCAGAACTTCAAAGCATTCTTCTTCAGTCGTCATCCTGGCTTTTCCATCTTTGACAAGGATGGACATTGGAAGTCCCGTGTATTTGGGAACGTTATAATCCGGTTCATAGACCCTATATCCCTTCCAATACTTTCCTGTGTCAGTTACGATGTCGTACCCCTGTGCCTTGGCATATTCCAGTACGGTCATACCAATCCTCCACCCTTCGTTAATACTTTATCCAGCAAATCAACATTGGGAATCAACCCATCAACCTGTAATACTTTAGGCGGCGTCTTGAACCTATGTCCATAAGATGTCATCTTATACTTGATTCGATCCAGATACATCAGGCATTCCTGCTGTTCAGAAATAATCCTCCCCGATTGAGGATCATACAGCTCAATTCCTCCCTCAATCTTTCTGCAATGGATGATATGTCCGGTTCGTTTCCTTCCTGCCCAGCCAAATTGTATAGTGTACCTTTTCCCCGGCTCTAATATATTATTTAGCCATTTATAGGCTTTTTTGGCTTCTGTAACCGATTCATCCTTTATGTACTCCGGATAGGTTCCGGTTTTTGGATCAATCCAGGCATGATTCGTATTAAGGCTCAATTCCTCGAATGCGTTAGACTTGGTATTTGGCTTGGCTTCTACATTGTAACCTCTTTTTCGAAGTTCATAAGCAACCACGCAAGTTTGACAATTTATGGTATATCCTCCCCTGCGCCGATACCCCGGATTGGCATGCCCTGAATTGGCCTGCTTTTCATCCATTGGGGCCCCCCTTCCTACTGAAGCGATGGAATCCGGATGCGTCAGGTCTACTCCACTGGCAGCTTTCTTTACTATGGTCTCCTGTAATTTCGTCCTTGAGTTTTGATATTCTCTCAAGGTTGTATTGAATTTATTTAAAACCTTTTGATACTGGTCATATCCTACATCCCCAGGATTCAATGGCCTTCTGTATTGGTTATACTCCCTTTGCGCCTTTTTAAATTCAGCATGAGAATTGTGCATCTTCTGTTTTAACCCTTTGATTTCTTCTCTAGCTTTTTCTTCTTCTGTCTTAATTTTACCACTTGAGGATGTCCCCTGCGGGGCGACATTTTTCTGTTTCCCGGCTACTCCTTTACGGAGCGCATTGGTCAGGCTTTCCATGAGGCTGGCCTTCTGTTTCCAGTTCGGTCCATAATGGTGCCGCCCGTTGAATTTATTTCCAGCACCTCCATCGTAATTCCCGTTTTTATCCAGATGGACATGGGAACCATTAATAGTGCGCCAGTGATTTGGGTTAGTATCCCGATCCCAGTCAAGTGCCCGGATCCTCTGAAGATTCGCATTCGTCTGGTCCATGTATACCTCGAAAAATGGCAATAAATATTTGAATTCTCTGAATTTAGGTTTATAATAAAGATAAGAAAAGCATTGAGGTGAGCGGAGCAAGTGGTCTGTCCGTTCAGTAAATCCAGATTAGTTTACATGCTTCTGGAGCCTCAATGCTTTTTCGTGCTTTTAGGATAATTTTCATCCCATCCGGTGAGAAGGAATGTGAATTCATCATCAAAATAGGTGGGAGACACGATAGCTGTATAGTGATCTTTACGAATATAAAAACGTCCATTTCTGCTTTCAATGTCTCCGTTTTCAATAATACCGGGAAGTTTTGGCAGGAAATCTTCGGGCTTTATCCCCTGAGACATTCTTTCCTGGATGATATGCTTCAGCCCCATGAAATCATCGCCCCATGGCAGCGTAATTCCTCCAATATCAGGCCTTGTAAAAGCGTTCGGTACATAGCCATGCTTCTCTTTCGTAAGTGCCCGGATAGCATCATAACCGTGATAATCACCTTCAATCGGTTCTCCGATCTGATTCTTATATCCTTCTTCTTTAGTATACTTTGGCCGCTTCTTTTTCTTTGACTTATCTTCTTTCTGTACGGATCCGCCGCCGGAAGTGAAGCGTCCTCCCTCGTCTCTGGGATGGTCGTCTTCTTCCCATTCTCCGCTATCCCCGACTCCCTGCATCTTCGGCTGGGTCTGATGCTGAGATTCCTGTTCCGGTTCCTGTCCTTCCATTCCTCCACCCATGCCAGGGAAGCCTCCCATTTCTCCAGCAGGTTCCACCTCATCCGAAGCGTTCTGTATATCCTCATCGGTGATATTGGTCCAGGCTCCTATAGACTCTCCCTGCTGCTTGAGCTCTTTGAGGGCAGTTCGTGCAGATATAAGGCCTGCATTAAATACAGTAACCACGTTTTCCGCCTGGCTCTTGGCCAGGTCACTTCTGTCCTTATCCGACGGTTCTGATACCGGGTCAAATTCAAAGTCCAGATCATCCGGCACTGCCCCGAAGGTAGACATGCACATAACCGGAAGCAGCTTATTCAGGATAGGTCTCAGCTTGGCTTCCTGTTCCTGGGCAATCATATCGTAATAGTTGGTCAGGTCACTTTCTCCCGTAGCATTCATACCTTCAGGAGATCTTCCGAAGAGCTTTGTGGCCGGTATTCCTGACGCGCCTGCGATATCAATCATAAACTGCTTATAGACGTCTGCGATCCCTCCAAAAGTGTACTGGTGACTCTGCATATCATCTGTAGCATCGATAACCTGCAGCCCCATGTTGCTCATTAGCCAATTCTGTGCCTGGATCGTACGATATAACTCGTCCTTGGTCTTCTCATCGGCAGCGGAAAGCATTTCTCCGAGGTCCCCCATCTTGAGGACGCGGAGGCTGGCCATGAATGTGAGTTGTGCAATGTTCCAGGAAACATTATCCCGCTTCTTCAGTTCCTCGAAAATTCCTTCCAGGACAGAAGCCCCCCATTGCTGCTCAGCCTGGCTTTCCCAGTACGGAAGTTCATCTCCGGTGAACCTCAGAATTCGGCTATAATGGACCTTAACCATTGTTCCTGTTGTGTTATTCGTTATAGTGTAATATTTGGGAAGTCCATACTCCGGATCTCCGATATCATCCACCACCTCGATAGAAGGATCTACGCAGTTCCAACGATCCGCAATCATCAGTCCTTTGAAATCTCCAGGCATGATTCCCTGCAGATTCATCGGCTGCGACATATCGTCTCCCTGCCCTGCCACGACCATGACACCAATGGCTCCTCCGAATAGGTTCCCCCACTGGAGCCCCTGTTTGATCTTTTGGATGAGCTGTGTCTTGCGCAGCTCGAGTTCCATCTTCTTCAGAAGTCTCGGATTTACCTCAGTAGTAAGGGTAATCCAGTTTTTTACCATATCCGATGGAATAATATTAATGATTCGTTTAATTATCCAATGCCCACGGTATAAGGCAATTAGCAGTCCATAGTCTCGTGTCAACCGGGAAATTAAATAGTCGGTCCCCTCCATGAGATTCGGCGTTCCTGCTCCCAGCCTTGCCAGGGCATTACTGAATACGTCATTGGCCCTTGCCTTGATGATATCCGGGTTCCTTTCCATTCCGACCGCTTTACCTCTTCCGGCTGCAGCCATCTGCCTTTTTCTTATCTTACGCATTTGCCAATCTCCTGGGCTTAATCACTGTATTCACGAAATATCGGAGGGCATCCGGTGCATGGTCCCTGACCTTCAGGGGCCTTTCCTTACCTCCCTGCTGAATTGCTTTATCGTCCCAGACATAGGACGTCATTTCTTCAATGGTATGCGGGCATCCGGGCTTGAAGAACCGTATCTTTCTTCTGGTCAGAAGCCGACTCACAGCACGTATCCCTTCCAGTACGCTGTTGTCCGCATTGATAGTGTCAATGGTGGATTTCGCGCGAAGTCCCCGATTCCTCATTTCTATCTTGAACGACTCTGCCGATGGATCGATGATGACCGCCGTCGGTCTGTAGTCCACTTCATTTACGAAGGCCATGAGATCATCCCCATACTGGCTGTTGTCCTTCTCGAATTTCCCTTCTTCCCGGCTGTTCCAGTAATATTCCCTTGTCACCCAAGCCGTGTCTCCATCGTCCCAGATATCAAGAAAGACCATGGGATTCACCGTCCCATAGTCTATAGCGATATACCGCCGGAAAATACGCTTATTGAGGTATATCCAATCTAGTTTTTCTTTATCGAAATAGAGCTCTTCGCTCCATGCATCTTTGTATATGGCCCCCTGCGCCATGACCCACATGCCCAGAATGAACCGCTGGTAGAACACCCCGCCTTTGCTGTACTGCGTTTCATAGCGCTGCCGTACTTCCGGGGCCAGAGATGGGTTATCGTCCATGGTGAAATGGAGATGAAGCATCTTCTTCTCTACCTGCTTCTCTATCCAGTTTTTCAGGAACCAGTGCATCGGACTCTCCGGGTTGCAGTTGAACCACATCTTGGCCCCCAGTACCGAACAGCGGCCTGTGGCCTGGTTCACGAAGGACTCAGGCATGAGCGCCACCTCATCGCAGTACAACCCCGCCAGCGTAATGCCCTGGATCAGGTTCTGTGATGATTCATCTCTTCCTCCGAATACATAGAAATCATTTTCATGCTTCCCATTATTCGCAACCACCAGATTATCTGTACGATATTCATCCAGCTTCCACCCCCTGGCAAGGAGTACCGGTTTCAGCCATCTCCATACATTCCTCCGAAAGGATCCCACGGTTTTCCCACACATGGCAAAGGTTTCCCCGTTGTAGGTCTCCATGGCCCACAGGAAGAAACTAACTGCCATGGCTACCGTCTTTCCTGCTCGGATAGAGCCATCCGCAATGATCCCGTTATAGCTGTGATAGGGAGACGGCTGGCACCACCAGGTAAGTACCTTCAGCTGCTTCAGTGAGAACTTATCAAAATGGATAGCTGGCCTTATGACTCTTCTCATTTATTCCACACCTCGTCTGCTGTCTTATTCAGGGCTGCCTGCAGTCCATCATCCTGGTATTCCGGTCCGTCATTCTGGTTCTTTGCTTTATCCAGAAGTCCATGAAATTTCGCCAGCAGCGTCAATGCTTTAATTCGGTTATTTATGCTTACCCTTGTCGATGCATGTTCTATCCGGCTTTCTCCATGGTTTACTAAGACTGCTATATTGTCTTCATCTACTTCCCCGCGGGCGATGGATGATAACAGCTCCAGCGTTTCATGGGCCTGTACTACCCGTTTCTCTCCTTCTTCCGCAACTAATTTCTGTATGGCTTTTTGGATTTGAGGTTTTCTGATGTTATCTGCTCCGGTCCGATAGGCAGTTTTATCAGAATAGCCCGCGCTTTTTGCGGCCTCGGTAGCGTTCCCTAACTGAATATAGAATTCCACAAACTTTTTCTGCTTCAGTGTGAGCCCGTCTTTTCGGCCTACTACACGGTTTTTTGCTGTTCTTCTCCTTTTCCTGCCTTTCTTTACCGCCCCGGCCATTACATCCCCACCACCTCTTCCTTCCGCACATGAAAAGGACGCCCTTTTCGGGGCGCCCCTTTCACATGACTCTCAAAGTTTTCAATTTCCACCAGGCTTTGCACGGAATCCCTTTTCCTGAACCTGCCGACTATATCATATCACAAACTTGAAAGTACTATTCCGTACAGTTTCGTACAGTTTCGTATAGTCTTTTACTTTTTAAGGAAGGCGATGGCCTCCGCCCGCACCAACTTGGTGTAGGTGATGCTGTAGTGGGTGGCAGCAGCGATGCGTTTCCATGGCCACAAGTAGAAATAGCGCTGGCGCATGACTGTTTTCTGCAGGTTTTTTGGCAGCGTGTCTATCATGACTCCCGCCGTAATTCTTAGTCTCTCCACTTTTTCTTTCTGGCTTTCCGCCCGCTTTCTGGCGTTGGTTTCCATGATAAAGAGGTCGGACAGCTCATGGGGTCTTCCGCCTCCCGAACCTCCGCCTGAAATCGGAGCTCCTCCTACGCCTCCTGCTTCTGTTATCCTGGCGCTGATGACTTCCAGTTCGTTCTGTAAGAGCTCCAGTTTCTTGCCTTCGTCGTAGAGTTTATCGAAAAAACATTGGATGTCCAAGCCTCTTCCCCTCCTTTACCGCGTCTTCGGCCTTGCCGCCCGTTTCTCCTCCGGAACCACGGAGCGGTACACCGCCCTGGTATACACGTTCCTGATGGCTATGTCCTCTGCAGGCTCATAGCCGTTCATACGGAGATAGAAACGGATAGCCTTGATACAGTCGAAAGCGTCTGCGGCTTTCCGCTTCTCCTTCAGTTCCCTCGCTTCCCGCCGGAAATTTCCCAGTACCTTTTCGAAGGTGGGATCCTGGTGTCTTGCTACTCCCGGGTTTAATCCTTTCTTTCCCATTTCATTTTCCCCTTCCTCTTTCCGCTTCTCTCTTGGATTTTCTCTCCACCCGCCTCCACCCTTCCATCCGGTCATCGGCACGGCCTGCCAGTACCGCTGCGCTGATGACCACACTGGCGATGAGGCTTCCAATGAAGGCGCCTGCAATTAAGCAGATAATGTTATCCATCCTCTTTCCCTTCTTTCTTTCCGCTCACTTCCTTCTCCAGGCTCTTGCAACGCTCGAAGAGGGCAAGCCAGTCTTCGGCATCCATAGTGACTTTCCATGGCTTTCCTGCCCGCCGGTGAAAAACGACGGGTGTGTCATTGCCTGTTTCCGCCGCATCCCGCCTGCTCTGTTCCATGGCGTCGTCAATGTTCAGGTGCTCCACCCGCTTTACTTCGATGTGTATGCCCGGGAGCCCTACTACGTCGGCAGCGCCTTCCGGGTTGTTCCCGCAGTGCTGAGCTGTCCGCCTGGCCTCCTTCCACCCATATTTCTGCAGCAGCCGCACGACTTCCAGCTCCCCGCGTTTTCCCTTTTCCCTGCTGTTAATTGCCATTGGATTTCTCCATCTCCCTCTGTCTCTCTCTTACCAAGGCTCTCTCCAAAACTGCTTCGAGTACTAATCTCCTTTCTGTGGATGGCTTGTCAATATATTCGGAAAGGATTTTCCTCATCGCAGGCGCATTTGATATGACGCATTCGATGAGAGAGAATTCCGCAGCGACTGCCGCCCAGCTATTTATGCAGCCCTCACTTCCTGCCTGCATTACGCTGTTTTTGATGGTTCCGTTTTTCTTCTCCATCATAACCACGATAATTGCCCTTCCTTTGCTCGCTTTGTTTAAAAGACTATCCAGCTCCTCCACGGTATAGGTCTTTCCTCCCTGCCCTTTCATACTTTTCCTCCTTCTACTCTTTCCCAAAATGCTTCTTCATCGGCTGCTTTCCTGAGTTTTGCCTCCCTGATTGGGTTTCTGAGTTCGCTTCCGTCGTTAGGCCGCCAGAGATGGAGGCAATGCTTGCTGAGATTGATGTACTCCGACTTCTTCGGATGAAATTCCACGCACTCTTCCTCCGGTTCAAAGAAGAGATCCTTGATTTCGCACATTTCATCCCAGGTAGGGGTCCTGGCGTGATTATATGGCGACACGCTCACATGGTCCCACCCTCCTCCGTTGGTGGCGATGATGTTAAACCAGCGGTAGGATGACTTGAGGCGGATGCGAAATACCCCGTTGTAGCGTTCATCTTCCCCGTAGAAAGAAATGGATAACAGCCGTGCTTTCTTCAGTCTATATTCGTTTAATGAGGTTAAATCCTTCATTTTTCTTTCTCCTTTATCTCCCTCAGAATGGGATCTCTTCATCCACGTCTTTATTTCCGGAGGGGAATCCCAGCTGTTCCTGCTGCATGGGCTGTTTCTCTTTCCATGCAGGCCCGAACTGCCCGAAGTTTCCCCTGTCCTGTCCGCCGGAAGGGCCCGGCATACCGCCTGCGGCTCCTCCCATGACGGGCTGGCCGCCGGAACGGTCCTGGGGATAGTATCCGCTGGGATCTCCTCCCCACCCGGGCTGTCCTGTTTCCCTGCTCCAGGGAGACTGTCCTTCCGGTTTTCTTGAGTGAAATGGCTGGGCAATGATTCTGGCCACGATTTCCGTGACCCAGTGGCGCTGCTGCTTATCATCGTCCCAGCTTCTGGTATTGATTCTTCCTTCCACAAAGACATAGGCCCCTTTCTTCAGCTTCTGCCCGGCTTCCTCGGCCAGGCTGCCCCATGCTGTCACAGGCACCCAGGCTGTCATTTCCTTTTCCTGCCCCTGCACGGTGTATCTTGTATTGACGGCCACCGTCATGGATGCCACTGCCCTTCCTGTTTTTGTAGCCCTTACGACGGGATCTTTGGTAAGATTGCCCGTAATCTGTACGCTGTTCATTTTTCTCCTCCTGCCATGTCAGCCATAGCCATATCAGCCATAACCTCGAAAAATTTCCTTGCTGCCCGCCGGTACTTCTCTCTTTTCCCCGGCTCCATGGCATCGGCGTGACGCAGCATGGACTGGGCGTCCCGTTTGACGTTTTCAAAGGCATATCCGAAGGCGGTTTCGTTTTCGTCCTTTACTCCCCGGGCCTTGAGTCCTTCCAGTTCCTTTTTCATGGATTCCATTTCCTGCCTGACTTCTTCCGGCACTTCCTTTACTACCGCCGTGGCCACAGGCTTTTTCTTTTCTTCTTCCAGTTCGGCCCGAAGCTTTGCCGCCTGCTGGCGTGCGAATTCTCCTTCCGCTTCAGCCTGGTTCCTTGCGGTTTCCAGCCGATCGATGGACTCTCTTGCCTTCCTTTCCGCCTCCCCGGCAGACTTCCGGAGGAAGGCGGCCGTTTCTTCCGCCTTTGCTTTCTCTACTTCCGCCTTATCTTTTGCTTCGTTCAGCTCTTTGATTTTAGCTTCCAGCTCCCGGGTGCTCATGCCCTTCAATTCTTCCCGGTTTTCTTCCATGAACTCTACTCTCTCATCGTCGTCTTTTATTTTTAGGAGGGCGGTCATCTGGGTGTAGTTCAGTTCCTTGACCTGCGCTGCGTCCAGTTCCTTCCCGAAGAGCTTGCCCTGGTTTCCTTCCACCCCGAAGGCACGGTAAATCTTCATGAGGTTTTGCGCCGTGCGCTCTGAGTAATCTACGGACTCTTCCAGCCACTTGCTCCAGTTCCCGTGGCCTATGAGCCGTTTGGCCTCCGTGAGCCGGGCTCCGATTTCGATGCAGCTGTTGGTGATGTAGGACCTGGCCTGCTGCTTGATTGTATTGATTTCTCCGGCAATGGTATCCAGGTTCCTTACTGCCTTCACGTTTTCTCCTTTTCTCTCTTCCACGTCATTCATTCTGCTTTTCTCCCTTCTTCTGCTGACTTCGGGCTTTTGCCCATGGCTTTGTATTTCTTGGCCGCCCGGGCGGCATGGACTGCAAAGGCTGCCATGAAATCTCTGGCAGGTTTCCCTTTAACAGCCGTGTTGTACTTTTCTCGGGCTTGTATGATTCGCCCCGTCCCCGGTTCCACCTCTACGGTGATATAGCTTTCCTCCGGATTGGCTGTCCGCCGGACAAATACCACGTCCGTATCCGCCCTGGCCACCCTTGCTATATAGGTTCCTACGCAGTTATGCATGGCCTCCCCTTCTTTCACCAGTTCAGAAAGGTGTTCCGGTACGATGACCTTCATGCCCTTTTCTTTATCATAGAAATCGTATTTCTCCCGGCAGCTTTCCCGCCGCCGGTCCCATTTCCCTTCATCCTGCTTCATCTTCAGCGCTACCACCGCCTTGGCAGCGTGTTCGTGGGCCTTCTGGAAATTGGAGGGGAAAAGGTTGTCCTTATCTTCCATATCATATCCAAGCTGGTCCAGTTCCTGCAGATAGTCCCTGTACTCGGTCATTCTGATGGTCCCATAGTCACGGCCGGGGAGCCATCCGCCGGGGTGTGCATGCATCTTTTCTTCCTCTTTTCCTCTCTTCCGGTCCTGCTTTTCCACGTATGCCCGAAGCCTTTCGGGGCTTACAAGCCGGTAAACCCGATGCATGTCGTCTCTGTTCCACGCTGCCCTTTCTGTGTAAACTCCCATGTGGTCCACTATCCAGTGCACGTCCTCCAGGGACGCCTCGGGGTGGTACCTTCTCCACTGCTGCAGCATGCCCAGTATGCCTGACTGGTCTATAGTTCTCTTCAGCAGGTGCCTCTTGTCTGCTCTGGTAAGGTGAGTGCGAAAGATGTGGTCTACATCTTTCCCGCGAAGGTTCAGCACCATCGTGACTTCTCTATCCATCTTGTCAGTGTATTTCCCCAGCAGCTTTCCTAATCCCATCTTTATGAGATATTCCCAGGCCGGGTATCTGGCAAACCTTGCAAAGAAGATAAGCTCCCTGTCTATGTTCCAGTCTCCGAAGTTGTATCCTCCATTTCCATCGTAATCCAAAAAATCACTTTGGAATACTCTGCTCCTTTCCTTATCCCACGCTTTCCATTCCGACCATGCGAATGGCGTTCCCCTGATGGCGGCCTTCAGGTTATCCGCCGCCCGTATGCATATGGTGTTTGAGTGAGATGTATAGATGCCTTTCCTCCCGCTCACGGTTCCGGTCTTCATTTCCGTCACCTTTTCCCATGACAGCTTCTTTGGGTCTTTTGGGTCTTTCCTGTATTCATAATGACCGACTGCCCTCGCCATGGCGGAGCCTTTCCCGTGAATGAAGACAGCGGCAGAATCCAATTCCATAAGAAGGTCCGGCACCTTGATTCCTCCAGGATCATCCCAAGCTGAGCGCTGCAGTTTCCTTGTCACATGGATCCCCCGGCAGACCAGAGCCTGCGGGTTCAGGATAGACCTTCCCCACCAGTAGAAGAAGCAGGAGTGTTCTCTGGTGCTCCTTGTGACCAGCACGTATACAGGGGCGCCGCATTCCGGGCAGGTGATTTTACTGTCCTGCTCCCACTTCTTTCTTTCCTCCCTGCTGTACCCTTCCTCCAGTTCCACCCACTTTCCGCAATGGGTGCAGAGCCCCAGGTTTCTCCCGGTGCCCGGTTTAATAATCATGTAGTTCACCAATCCCCGGTCTATGGCAAACTGCTGCACCTCCTTCTCGAAGAAATCCCAGTGGCGGAAATGGGCCCTGATTTCTTCTTCTGTCTTCGTCAGCCTTTGACCGTCATACTTTTCCTTTTGAGCCATGTTCCTTCCTCCTTTGTATCGATTCCGCTTCCAGAGATCAGAAGAAATCGTCCAGTGAAAGGCTCATGATGTCCTTTCCGCCGGAATGGCCTTCGCTTTCTCCCTGTCCGCCGGAAATGACGCTCTCCCCTTCTTCCGGGAAAAGGGGCTGTTCATCCTCCGGGGTGTACCGGACTGGGTTCCACTCCTTCTTATTTCCATGCTTCATCGGCCGCATGAGCGGGAGATGGAAGTCCGGCTTCTCGGAGAGCCCGTAGTACTTCTGGATGGCCTTTTCCACTTCCGTATCAGTCATTATGGCCGCTCCCCCTTTCTGTCTGGGTCTGGCTGTATCTTTGACACTCTTTGCGCAGCCCTCGAGGCTCTTTCCCATCACTTTGTCTGCATCCTCATCGTGGGCGTCGTCCCTGAAGTAGCATACAAGGATTTCGGCGATTGACTTTTCAAAGGGGCTTGCCTTTTCTGCTTCCTTATTTAATTTTTCTATAGCGTCCTTTGTGCTCATTTGATAACTCCTTTCTGCCTTAGGCATAATTCACAAGTTTATTCACCTTTTGTTCACAGGCTGCCTGCTAACAGTTCAGCTTTTTCATATCTTTCCTTTTGACAACCGTGTAGGTCTGATATGGATAGCCTCTCCCGGTCCAGTCGCTCCGCAGGCTCCCGCTCATGATGGAAAACCCCTTCGGTACTCTGGGCTTAGGTTTCCAGAAGCCCGCTTTGATGATTTCTGTTTTCACCTTGGGCTTTCTGAGGTTCTGGCTCATAAGGTAGCGCCTCTTGTAGATTGGCTCCTCGCTCCTGAATGTTTCCAGCCCATTCTTTACCAGGTAGGCCGCCAGCCTTGACCACTCTCCGCTCCGGTCCAAGTGCTTCACGTTGCAGAGAGGGTATGGACAGTCTTGCGTGCCTGCCACATCCTGCCAGGCTTTTTCAATCAGCTCCGTATCGATCCGGGGCAGCACCCAGTGGCTGTGTATGGCTCCCCGTTTTCCCCTTCCCACGCTCATGATGTATTTGAAAGGGATCCCTGCCTTCTGGTAAATCTTCCGCAGGCGCTTGCGGAAATCATTCATGTCAGCCCGTACCTCCGCGCTGGTCTTTCTGCTTCTTGGCGGATAGGTGGGCGTGAAGAAGCAGTCTCCCGGGTTGAAGTTCTCCTCCAGGTATCCCCAGAGTGTATCTTCCGCCCGCTTGTCCTGCCACTTCCTCACCCGCTCCTCCGTGGAAGCCTCTTTCATACGCCGCTGGTCTTTGCTGCCTATCCTTCCGGATATGTACTTTGTAATCCGGCGAAACTCCCCGGCCCGGTTTTTAACAATGATTGTCTTTCTGATGTACTTTCCCCGGGATGGCCTCCCGTCTTTCCCCTTCCTTTTTCGGTTCATATGTTCACCTGATGGATGATGAAAACTTTAGAGTCCTGATGTATGAGAGTAAAGGGCCGGTATCAATGTATAAGCGATGTATTTTTATGCATAACGGTTCTGAAATGAATACTTTTAACCAGCCCGGAAAGGCACAAAATATCGGGCTTTTCCCTCTTTCAGAACTGTGCTATAATTCTGGAAGAGGAGACTATCACCAGCCCGATAGGTTCTTCAATACTTGAAATCCGGCATCGCGAGTGCCGGATTTTTTCTTTCTGCTGCATAGGAGCATTTCTGCGTGACCTTCATATAATGGCGGCAGTACCGGCAGTGGGTATCGCAGATGTTGGCATCAATTTTCCGGCAGACGACGGCGTGGTGGATTTCTTCTCCGCAGACCGGGCACTCCGTGTTCGCGTAATCCTCCACCTGCCTGCCCCCTGCCAGGGTTATCATCATGTCTTCCTCCCGAAGAGGCGGTCCACGTAGCGGATCGCCGCCCGGGAGGCGTCGGCGTATCCCCTCTCATACTGGTGGCGCCGGTCCTGTTCTTCCCCCGGCGCTTCGGCAGTAAGTGCGGCTTCCGCCATAGCTTCGTGGGTATTCGCCATCCGCCGGAAATGGGTGATCATGGTCTGTCTCTTATCCTTTTCTTTCTGCATAGTTTCCTTCCTTTCCATGCTTCCACCGGATTCGCTGGCTTTCAGGAATTTCCCTTTCTGACCAGTCCATGAAGTACTCCACGGTGGCGATCCCTTCTGACCTGGGAACGCTTTCGGTGGTGAACATGACCCCTGCCATGGCAGCCATGAGAGCGCTGGGCTTCAAGCCGTGCTTCACCGCTGTATTCACCACTCCCATGGTGGCCTCTACGATGGCCGCCCGTATCTCCCTTTCTATCAAGATGGACCTCTTATCTTTCGCTGTGTATCCTTTCATGGTGCCCCCTACCTTTCCGGCACGACGATGGTGATAACTGTGCCTGGCTGGATGCTGCCCGGCTTGGTGATGTTGTTTTCCGCCATGGTGTAGAAAACCATGCGGCCCAGGTTGTCCTTTTCCGTGGCCACCTTGCGGCAGAGGTCCCAGACGGTATCTCCTTCTTCCACCATAATTGGGATCCTCTTTTCTCCCACCTCTTCGGCCCCGGCGTTCCCTGCTGCCCAGCCGGTGAAGACGATGGCAGCAATCATTGCCATGGCGGCGGCTGTTTTCTTTCCTCTCATGTCTATGCCTTCTTTCCTGATTCTGCCAGCTTCTTCTGCCATTCCTCATTGATTTCGATGAGGGAAAGGGCCACTTCATAGGCATCTTCTTTCGCCTGGTAGCAGGCCCTTTCTTCTTTGGAAAGGGAATCGCTGACGCTGCACTCGGCGGCGGACTGCATGAGCTCGTCCAGCCGGTCTTTCAAGAGCTTTGTGGAAAGAGCTGTGAGGCCTTCCGGTTCTTCTTCCTTTCCGCCGGAAAGGCCCAGGGCATCCCGGACATCATAGGTGTAGTCTCCGCAGGCGCTTTCGGTTTCGGGCTTCCACCCTGCCATACGAATTGCCTTTTTCTCAATGATGGCTTTCAGCTCTTCCTCTACCCACTTCACGGCATCCAGTGCTTCATCCCCATATCCGGATTCATCCTTCGTGTACTCCAGCCGGTATCTGGTATTGCTTACATCGTTCAGCAGGTCTTCCAAACAGCTGGCGGGGATATATTTGTTTGTCATCATGTTCCTCCTCAGTGGCTCTCTTTCAGGAGCCTGTTAATACCGCCTTCGAAGTCGAAGGCTTTTCTTTTTCTCTTCGGCAGAGCAATGACAGTGGCCTTTTCTTTGATCCTTACCACCGTCTCTTCTCTGGCCTTTTTGAGGCCGGAGAGGAAATCATAGGGTCTTGCCTTGGTGGCCTCGAATTTCCGCTTCGCTTCTTCCGCATTCTGGGCGGAGTGGGCTTCGTAGACTTCGATGAACTTATCCTTGTCTACGAAAATGTCTCTCTTTCCCGGTCTTTCGAAGGGAAGAAGCCCTTCCCGGATGTACTTTTCCGGAATGCTCCGGGGAACGCCCACCTCCCTGCAGAGACGGGCAACGCTCATCAGCTTCATGGCTTCCTCCTTTCAGGCGCTTTCGGTCTTGCCTTTGCCTTCTTCACTGCGGCTTAAGATTTCCGCCGCAATCTTGAACCCCCGGGCCAGCATGAGGGCATCACGGTCGATGTCGTGTTCCTTCACTTCTCTGGCGTACTTCTCCATGGCAGCCTTGGTTTCTTCCATGTCGTCCATTAGTGTCACCCCCTTTAAGAACATGATTGTTCCAATTTTGTTCTTTCAAGAACATTATATCATCATGTTTTGTTCCTGTAAACCCTTTTACGGCGAAATTTATTTTATTATGTTCTTGTAAGAACAAATAAATAATGCTATTATATTGTTGGAGGTGATAATATGATTGAACGACTCAAACTTGTGAGAACCCAGCAAGGGATGACGCAGTCCCAGTTTGCTGAAGTGTTAGGTACTTCACGAACTGCGTATGCTAAATATGAAAACGGCATTGTCACCCCGTCGGATACTTTTATCCGCTTGCTTTGCGAAAAATTTGGCATCAATGAGCAATGGCTTCGCACCGGTGAAGGTTCTCCGAAGGCGCCGTCTTCAGAGAACCTTCTGGAAGAAGTGTCCAGGCAGTATGACCTTTCGCCGCTGCAGAAGGAAGCGCTCCGGATTATCATGTCCTTCCCCAGCGACGTGAGGGAGAAGCTGGCCCAGGCTTTCTTCGCGGTGCTTGACGCCCGCGCCGCCGGTGAGACAAACGATGAGGGCCGCGCTGCCGCCATTGACCGGAAAAAGGCCATTATTGACGAGGAGATGGAGGCAAGAAAAGGAGCCCTAACATCGCAAGTTTCCACGAATATCTCTGGGAACACGGCCGGTGGTAGAAAATAGGCAAAAGGCACCGGTGCAGGATGGTCTGCGTGGTGCCTTTTGTCTTCTTTTGATTTCTTTATTCTGTTTTCTGCATATTTCTATCATCAAATCCCGTGATTTAAGGAGCCGGATTGTATATTTATCTAAAAGAAAGGGGCTGGTCCTATGGCCCGCCGGTATAAAGGCGGACGTCCGCAAAATGTCTGTTTCCGAAACTTAAAAGGTTTCAAGTTGGTTTCAAGTATTATTTTGCCAATGCCCACAAAATGGGCTTTTATGGGGCCTTTTCGGTTGCAAGTTTGTTTCAAGCAGTTTAAAGAAAGGAGCTGGTCCTATGGCCGGGCGATATCGGGAAGGAACCGTGTGCTATGAGAAGGACCGCGGAAAATACCGTGCCTATGTATGGGTGGACGGCCGCAAGTACACGAAGCGTTTTAGTGAAAGGGACGACGCCCTGGCATGGGTGCAGAAAATGCGCCTTGCCGCCCATGACGGTCTCTTCGTGGCGCCATCGGCGCTGTCCCTGGGAGAATGGCTGGTGAAGTATCTGGAAACGTACAAGAAGCCTACGGTAAAGCCCACTACCTATGAGCGGTATCTTTTCACCAGCCGGAAGGCGCTTCCCATCGCTTCCATCCCTATCCAGAAGCTGACGGCCCTGGACGTGCAGCAGCTTTACAACAGCCTCACCCCGGACGGGGCAAAGAAGCTTCATGTGCTTCTCCATTCGGCCATGGAAAAGGCGGTGGCTCTGGATATGGTGAGGAGGAACGTTGTGGCCATGGCGAAGCCTCCCCGGGTGGTAAGGAAGGAAAAGGGTATTTTCTCCGCCGACGAGCTGAAAATCATACTCCACACCATAGAGAAGAATCCTCTCTTTCGGCGATACTATAATCTGGTGCTCCTGGCTATCAATACGGGCATGCGCAGGGGAGAGCTTCTGGGCCTCCGCTGGCGGGATGTGGATTTCCAGCGCCATACCGTCACCATCGCCCAGCAGGTGCAGCAGCTCTCCGACGGCACGGTCATCCTCGACACGCCGAAGACTGAAGCTGGCCGCCGGAAAATCTCCATCCCCATGAATGTGTCCCTGGCCCTGCAGAGGGTAAAGGATGGTCTCCGCGAAATCGATATCAGCCAGAATATGCTTGTCTTTCGGAACGGCAGCGGCCATCCCATCCGCCCGGAGGCCATAGAGAAGATGTGGAAGCAGGTACTGCAGGAGAGCGGCCTCCCCTATCGGAGCTTCCACTGCCTCAGACACACCCACGCCACCCTGCTTCTTGCCAATGGCATCCCCATCATAGAGGTCTCCCGTCGCCTTGGGCACTCCTCCGTGAAGCAGACGCTGGATATGTATGGCCACGCCATCCCCAACTACGACCAGGAAATCGCGAAAAAGATTTCCATGATTTACGGATAAAAGGCAATAAAAAAAGAGGTACCCGATGAAAGGGTACCTCTTTTATGCTGCTTTTTCTTCCAGGGTTTTTACTACGTCTTCATTCTTCTCCATGATGTCCGGATCTTCCTTCATTTCCAGTAGTCGTCTACATACATCATGCCCTCCCGGAGCAAAAAAAATGGCGGACGCGTTTCTTTACGCGTCCGCCGTCTCCAGCCCCCCGAAGGGCCAAACCGCCCCCACAAACCGCCCCCATTTTCATGGGCTTTCGTGGGTACTTTTTATATTGTCCGATATTATCGGCTTATTTCTGGTGCGTCTAGAGGGATTCGAACTCTCGACACCTGGTTCCGGAGACCAGTGCTCTATCCACTGAGCTATAGACGCCTAACATGGAGTATTATAGCACAAAGGGTGGATAAAGGAAAGAGGTTTTTATTTTTCTACAAAAACCCGGGGAATTCTCTTGAGGTCACAGGTGATTTCATGAGGAATGGTACCGGCGGTCTTTGCCACTTCGTCCAGGGTGATTTCCCCTTCTCCCTGCCGGCCCATGAGGATGACTTCATCGCCCGGTTTCACAGAATCATCTACTGCCACCATGAACTGGTCCATGCAGATGCGTCCCACAATGGGGCAGCGTTTTCCACCAATGAGGACTTCTCCCTTGTTGGAGAGGCAGCGGGGATAACCGTCAGCATAGCCGATGGGGACTGTGGCGGTCTTCATGTCTTTATCAGCCACATAGGTGCCGCCGTAGCCGATGGCTTCTCCTTTATGCAGGGTCTGTACATGGGTCACATGGCTCACGATACGCATGACATACTGGAGATCCAGTTTATGTTCCATTTCATCGGAAGGCTGGGGGCCATAGATAATAATGCCCGGGCGGGCCAGGTTGTGCCAGCTCCTGGGAATGTCGATGACGCCGGCGCTGTTGGCAGAGGAAATGACAAAATCATCGGTGACCGGCATCTGGGCAATGGCTTCATCGAAGCGGTCCAGCTGCTTCAGGGCTGCTGACTTATCTTTGCAGTCTGCTGTAGCCATATGGGTCCAGGTACCATGGAGATGAAGATGGGGATAACCGGCCAGTTTTTCCAGGAAAGGCTTCACATCTTCCGGATGGGTGCCGATGCGGTTCATGCCCGTATCAATCGGCATCATGACTTCCACTGTTTTACCGGCACCTTTGGCAATATCTTCAAAAGCGTCAAGGTCTACTGTATCGTCCACCGGAAGGGTGAGGTCATATTTTACACCCATGAGCATGTCTTCCGGAAGGGGAAGGCCCAGTACATAAATGGGGCAGGTAAATCCGGCTTCCCGGAGCTTCGCGCCCTCTTCTACCCGGGCTACTGCAGCTGCCGTATATCCTTCTTCCATTGCAATGCGGAGTGTTTCCACAGCGCCATGACCATAGGCATTGGCTTTAACCACGGCCAGTACATTCACTTCCTTGGGCAGGTGCTGGCGAATGACTCTCAGATTGTGGCGAAGTGCGTTCAGATTGATTTCCATGTAAGAAACAGGCATAACAAAATCTCCCTCCAATAAAAAAGTCACCGCAGCTGAAATTCACGGGTTTTCCCCGTCAGAAAGCCGCGATGCTTCGTAGTCCTTATGAAATTGTATTCCAAAGGGTTACCCTTATCATAATCCAACGGCGCTAAAAAGAAAAGGGCCTGACGCAAAATTGTAAGTGAAGAGAAAAGGCAAGTCTCATCCCCTCACCTTTCCCCGTGGCTATTCATCTCTCAGAAACTGCTCAAACACATAATTTCCCAGGGCCGCTCCATGGTAGGTGAGAAAGAGATGACGGTCCTCCTCTGTAAGCAGTTTCTGTTTTTTCAGCATTGTCACCTGTCTGCCATACCAGAAGGAGAGAGGATGGCCGTAGCGGTGCTCGAAGTCATCCAGCGGAATGCCCTCTTTCATGCGCAGGTGAAGGAAACAATATTCTTCCATTTCATCCTTTTCCGTCAGCTCTTCTATCTCTTCTGCCGGAGCGCTGCCGGTCAAAAGATCTTTTTCATACATCCTCACGCCGGGGCTGATGGTAAAGCGGGTACGGCCGATGCGGGAAGACGCCGCCGGTCCCAGTCCCAGGTAGTCAGAAAGTTCCCAGTATTTCCGGTTATGCCGGGAGCGGTATCCTTTCCGGGCAAAGCTGGATATTTCATACCGTTCAAAGCCGTAATGAGGAAGGATGCGGCACATATCCTGGTACATGGCCCAGCTTTCCTCTTCGGTAGGCCTTGGAAGCTTTCCTTTGTCTGCCAGCTGGGCAAAGCGGGTGCCCTCTTCCAGGATAAGGCTGTACACGGACACATGGGTAATGGGCAGGTGCACTGCCCAGAGAAGAGATTTTCTGAAATCCATGACACTCTGCCCCGGCAGTTCATACATGAGATCTACACTGATATTACGAAATCCCAAGTCCCAGGCCCTCTTCACCGCCTTTTCCGCCTCCGAAGCGGTGTGAAGACGGCCAATCGTTCTAAGGAGCCTGTCGTCATGACTCTCTACGCCTATAGAAATGCGGTTGATGCCAAGAGCCCTGGCATGGCGCAGGTAGGAATCCGTCATATCGCAGGGATTCATTTCCATGGTGATTTCCGGATGGTCCGATATATGGAACCGGCGCCGGATATTGTCCATCACTTCCGCAAGCTGATTTTCCGAAAGGGAAGAAGGTGTGCCGCCGCCAAGATAGATGGTATCGCAGAGATAATCCTGAAAGGCGGGGCTTCTCATTTCCATTTCCTTTGCCAGGGCCTTCAGAAAAGTGCTATCCGGTTTCCTCCCAATGGAATAGAAGCCGCAGTAGGCACAGCGGCTTCTACAGAAGGGTATATGAATATAAAGTCCCAGGTCAGTCATCTTTCAGAACCGCCATGAATGCTTCCTGCGGAATTTCTACACTGCCCACCTGTTTCATGCGCTTCTTTCCTTCCTTCTGCTTTTCCAGAAGCTTTTTCTTACGGGTCACGTCGCCGCCATAGCATTTGGCCAGAACGTCCTTCTTGTAAGCCTTAATAGTTTCCCTGGCAATAATTTTGCTTCCAATAGCAGCCTGGATGGGCACTTCAAACTGCTGCCGCGGAATAATATCCTTCAGCTTCAGCGCCAGAGCCCGGCCCCGGGCAGGCGCATTGCTGCGGTGAACAATGATGGACAGGGCATCGACCAGATCCCCGTTCAGGAGGATATCCAGCTTCACGGCATCGGTCTTCTGGTATCCGTCCAGCTGATAGTCCAGGGACGCATAGCCTTTGGTGCAGGATTTCAGCTTGTCAAAGAAATCAAAAATAATTTCGGAAAGAGGAATCTTATAGGTCAGATCCACCCTGGTTTCATCCAGGTATTCCATGGTCTGGAATACGCCGCGGCGGTTCTGTACCAGTTCCATCACGTTGCCCACCATGTCAGACGGCACCAGGATATCCACCTTGGCCACCGGCTCTTCGATATGTTCGATTTTCGTCATAGGCGGCAGTTCTGCCGGATTATCCACCGGTACCATGGTACCGTCGGTTTTGAAAACATGGTAAATAACGGAAGGCGCCGTGGTAATAAGCTTTAAGTGGTATTCCCTTTCCAGTCTTTCCTGCACCACATCCATATGAAGAAGTCCAAGGAAACCGCAGCGGAAGCCGAATCCCAGGGCCTGGGAGGTTTCCGGTACAAATTCCAGTGCTGCATCGTTGAGCTTAAGTTTTTCCAAAGCTTCCTTCAGATTATCATAGTCCTTACTGTCAATGGGATAGAGACCGCAGAAAACCATGGGGAGCGCCTTCCGGTATCCCGGCAGGGCCTCGGAAGCCCCATTTTCCGCCGTGGTAATGGTATCCCCCACTTCGCAGTCCTGGACGTTCTTGATGCTGGCGGCCACATAACCTACGGATCCGCAGGTAAGGATATCACAGGCCTTGGGGAAAGGGGAGAAATACCCCACTTCCGTTACCGTATACACCTTGCCGGAAGCCATCATGCGGATATTCATGCCCGGCTTGATTTCTCCATCCATAACACGGACATAGGCAATGGCTCCCTTATAAGAATCGAAGATGGAATCAAAAATAAGGCAGCGCAGCGGTTTTTTCGTATTGTCCGGAGGCGGCGGCACCTGCTCCACAATCCGTTTCAGCACTTCTTCCACATTTTCCCCGGTTTTGGCAGAAACAGGAATGGCATCAGACATGTCGAGACCGATGATATTTTCTACTTCCTTCTTCACCCGGTCAATATCGGCACTGGGAAGGTCGATTTTATTAATGACCGGAATAATTTCCAGGTTGTGGTCCAAAGCCAGATACACATTGGCCAAGGTCTGGGCCTGTACGCCCTGGGTGGCATCAATGATAAGGATGGCCCCTTCACAGGCAGAAAGGCTGCGGGATACTTCGTAATTGAAATCCACATGGCCTGGGGTGTCGATCAGATTCAGCTCATAGGTATCGCCGTCTTCATACTTGTACATCAGGCGCACGGACTGCTCCTTGATAGTAATGCCTCTTTCCCTCTCCAGATCCATGGTATCCAGAATCTGGGCTTCCATATCTCTCTTCTGCACCGTGCCGGTGAGCTCAATAAGCCGATCCGCCAGGGTAGACTTGCCATGGTCGATATGGGCAATAATTGAAAAATTTCTGATATGTTCTGTATCCATAATGACTCCTGTAAAAAAGAATGGTCTGTCTTCTATCATCAATTTATATTTTACTATAAAAGAAATATTTCATCTACGAAAGTTTCTTTACATCCTTTCCTGCCGTCAGGAACATCTTTCGCTCCATGCCGGGCAGGAACCCCTTCGCTCATATTTCACTTTTCCTGTCTGCTTCCCTGTTTTCCCACAAGACCCGGTGCGGCAATGGCAAGGATAACGAGCAGGATGCCCAGAGCCTGCAGAGAGTCAAAGCGGACGTCAAAAAGGAAGAAGGAGGCAATGACAGATACTGCCGGTTCCACCGTAGCGGTGACGGAGGCCTGGGCTTCACTGAGGTAATGGAGACCCGCATTATAGCAGGTAAAAGCCACCACAGTGCCGCAGATAACGATCCAAAAGGAATCAAAGAGCACCGAACGCTGAAAAAAGCCGGAAAAATCGGTGACCGGATCAATCAGCCAGGCAGAAATGGCACCGGTAAACATGCCTATGGCCAGGATAAAGGAATTGTCCATGACTGTCATCAGGTGCTTGGGATACACGGCGCAGACCGCAAAGAAAAGCGCTGAAGCCAGTGCCAGGTAGACGCAGGCCGCCGGTACGGAAATACGATGGAAATCGCCGCCGGTAACAAGGAGAAATACGCCGGCTATGGCCAGCACCACTGCCAGCAGTTCACCCCGGGCCGGGAGCTTTCTATTTTTCAGAGAAACCCACAGGATCACCATGGCCGGGCAGGTATACTGGATGACTGTGGCAGCAGCCGCATTTCCTGCCGCAATAGAAGCAAAATAGGTATAGTGCATAAGCATAAGCCCCACGATGCCATAAAATACCAGCTCCAGAAAAAGAAGGGGCTTTCTCTTGACGGCTCTTACCCCTGCCTTCCACTGCCCTTTCATCAGGGATACAAGAAACATGATGATGCCCGCAGAAAACATGCGGAACACCGTGAGGTCCATGGCATCAAGGCTGCTCTTCCTGAAAAAATCCTGAGCTGCCAGCCCTGTCCCCGCCCACATGGTGCCGGCAATCAAAACCATGATGACTGCAAAGAGCTTCATTCGGCTCCCCTCTTTTCATTTTCGAAATCTACAGGCTCCATGGAAATCCATGTGGAAGCTGTGCATTAAAGCTCCTTTACAAGCAGGCTTCCTCAATGAATCAGCGCTTTCCCGATACACAAAAACCCGCCATCACGGCGGGTCATACAATCTGGTGGGACTATTTGGATTCGAACCAAAGACCTCTTCGATGTCAACGAAGCGCTCTGACCAACTGAGCTATAACCCCGGATACTGAGGTCATTATATCATGGGATATGAGAAAAAAGCAAATATTATAAAAGGTGACGCGTTGCGGCCCCTTTCCAGTCCAAAGGAGCTGCAGTGCGCTCAAAGTACAAAAGGACAGGGCTCTGGAAGGGGCTGTATTTCTTCCCTCAAGAAGAGAAGAAAAGTGTTAACCTCCCATTCTTTGAGTCGTCCCTGTCCTTCCTCTTAGAAGTCAAAGAGGGACATCTGCTCTTCGTCGGGCAGGTCCTTCAGTATGCCCATATCATCCATGGTATCAATAATGGTCTGGCTCACCTTTCCCCTCTTCCGGAGATCTTCCTTGGAGGTGAAGGGATGGTTATCCCTGGCTCTTACGATTTCCTTGGCCACGGAATCACCGAGGGCAGGAATACAGTTGAAAGGCGGCAGGAGTTTTCCGTCCACCATTTTAAATTCGGAGGCCGCCGACTTGTCCAGGCTGATAGGCAGGAATTCCAGTCCCCGGAGATACATTTCCGCTGCCACTTCGATGACTGTGGCATTGCCTTTCTCCACGGCCGTAGGATGCTCCAGGGAAGCAATGCGGGCCAGTTCCTGTTTCTGGGATTCCAGTCCCTTCAAAATGACCGGCGCATTGAAAGATCCCTCGGCGCGGATGGTAAAGTAAGCAGCGTAGTAGGCCAAAGGCTGGTACACCTTAAACCAGGCAATGCGGAAGGCCATCATAACGTAGGCCACCGCATGGGCCCTGGGGAAAAGATAGCCGATTTTCAGGCAGGAGTCAATGAACCACTGGGGCACATGGGCCGCATCCAGTTCCGCCTTGTTGTTGGAACCGTTCTTTTCCAGACCTTTCCCTTTACGCACATTTTCCATGACCTTGAAGGAGGTAAGCGGTTTGACGCCATGCTTGATGAGATAGTTCATAACATCGTCACGGGTGGAAATGGCATCTTCCAGTTTGACCGTACCATTCTTGATGAGATCCTGGGCATTGTTCAGCCATACGTCGGTGCCATGGGAAAAGCCGGAAATTCGTACCAGTTCGGAGAAATTTTTAGGCCTGGTGTCTTCCAGCATGCCCCGGACGAAGGGGGTGCCGTATTCCGGCAACCCCAGAGCACCTACCGTCACCCCTTTATTTCCAATCACCGACGCCAGCTGCTGGGGCGTAATGCCCAGAGCTTCGGTGGAGCTGAAAAGGGAAAGAGTCTTCTTGTCATCAAAGGGGATGGACATGGGGTCGATTCCCGTAATATCCTGGAGCATACGGATAACTTTCGGATCATCGTGACCCAGAATATCCAGTTTCAGCATACGGCCAGAAATGGAATGGTAATCGAAATGGGTAGTAATGGTGCCGGGAATGATATGACCGTCTTCATCTTTCAGGTATTTTTTATTGGCTGCATACTGAAGGGGTGTGAAATTGTGGATATCCATGTCGCGAGGACATACCATAATGCCCGCCGGATGCTGACCGGTGGTTCTCTTCACCCCGGCCACTCCGGCAGCCAGCTTTTCAATGAAAATATCATTAAAGGTGAGACCCCGGTTTTCTGCATATTTCTTTACAAATCCATAGGCCGTCTTATCCTGGATGCCTGCAATGGTACCGGCTCGGAATACATTGTCCCTTCCGAAAAGTTCTTCCGTGTATTTATGGGCCACCCCCTGGTCATCGCCGGAAGAGAAATTGAGGTCGATATCAGGTACCTTGTCTCCATCGAACCCAAGGAATACGGCAAAGGGGATATCATGACCGTTCTTGCTCAGCGGCGTTCCGCACTTAGGGCATTTCTTGTCCGGCAGGTCGAATCCGCCGCCTACGGAGCCGTCAGTGAAGAACTGGCTCCAGTGGCATTTGGGGCAGACGTAGTGAGGCGGCAGTGGATTGACTTCCGTAATGCCTGACATGGTGGCAACAAAGGAAGAACCTACGGAGCCTCGGGAGCCTACCAGGTATCCCCGGTCGTTGGAATGTTTAACCAGTTTGTGGGCAATGTAGTACAGTACGCCGTAGCCGTGCTTGATAATCGGCGTCAGTTCCAGAGTAAGCCGGTCTTCCACGATTTTGGGAAGGGGATCCCCATAAATGGCGTGAGCGTTGTCATAGCACATTTTCACCAGTTTGTCATCGGCGCCTGCAATCTTCGGGTTGTAAGATTTCCATTCTTCTGCCAGGGGCTTTAAAACTTCACACTGCTCTGCTATTTTCCTGGTATTGGTTACCACGATTTCAATGGCCTTGTCTCTGGGGAGGTAGGAAAATTCATCCAGCATTTCCTGGGTGGTGCGGATATAAACCGGCGGATGGGATTCGATTTTCCCCGGTTTTTCCCAGTTGGAGAGCAGAATGTCCCTGTTCCGCTGGTCTTCGGCAAACATATAATGGGCATCGGAAGTGGCACATACCGGACGGCCTGCCTTTTCCCCGATTTCGATGACTTTCCTATTCAGGTCCTGCAGGTCCTTTTTCGAATTCACATTGCCGAATTTATCTTCATTGATAAGGAATTCATTATTTCCCAGCGGCTGCACTTCCAGATAGTCATAAAATTTGGCTTTTTCAATAAGCTCTTCATCGCTTTCCCCCGCCAGGACGGCGCGGAAAAATTCACCCATCACGCAGGCGGAACCGTAAATCAGTCCCTCATGGTATTCTTCCAGAATAGGTTTGGGAATCAAGGGCCGTTTCCGATAAAATTTCAGATGGGACAGGGTGACCATGCGGTACAGATTCCTAAGGCCTGTAATGTTTTTGGCCAGGATAATGATATGGTTGTACTGCTGGCGGTCCGTATCCGGATCTTCCGGGATTTCATCAATCATGTACCCTTCCATGCCGTAAATCACCTTCTGGTGATATTTCTCCGCCAGGTCCTGAATCTTGGGAAATGCCTGAATCACGCCGTGGTCCGTAATAGCTACGGCAGGATGATGCCATTTGGCAGCGGTCTTGATGATTTCTTCATTATCAATGAGGCCATCCAGACTCATTTTGGTATGAAGATGGAGTTCCACCCGGGGCGTGGGATAAGTATCCTCATGATCAATGACCTGGGCTTCCCCTTTTTCCATCTGCTGCAGTTCCAGAGTCAGACCGCCGGAGTACTTGTCAAAGCGTACGTTGCCTCGCACCTTCACCACGGTGCCTGGTTTCAGTGACTCCACCCCCTCCGCATCCTCGGGATGATCAAAAAATTTCTTGCAGGGAATGCCGTTGCTGTCATCAGCCAGCCGCATGAGGAGAAGCTTCTTTTTGCTTCGAAGCTCCCTCACTTCAGAGCTGATGACGGTACCCGTGAAGATGACACCATCTGCTTCGTCCGTAATGGTTCTGATTTCCACAGGATCTCCGGTAATGTGCTTTCTGCCCAGATAGATGCCATTGGAAGCCCCCTTCTTTCCCCCATCTTTAGGGGAAGGAACGAAGGCGCTCTTTGGGAGCACGCTGGTCAGGTCTGGAAGTATGTCAGGCATATCCATTTCCGGCACACTTTCTGCTTCCGGCGGCAGCGGCGCTGCTTCCGGAGGAATATCATCCAGGGAAGGCAGGGGCACATCATCAGGAGGGAGCGCATAATTTTCCAGGGGTTCTTCATCGGGAAGGGGAATACTGTCCATACCAGCCTCGCCGGAAGGCACGGACTCTGCCGGTCCCTGATCCACAGGGGCGCCCATGTGAATGGCAATGGATGAAAATACTTCATCCGATACGTCTTCTCCATTGATATAAATGGACTCCACCGGCAGGATTTCCTTTCCCATATCCCTGAGAGCCCGGATAGCCGCATTCCTGTCATCGGCCTTGATGTACCAGGCCCTGCATTCTGTATCTACCTCCATCAGTGTAATCATGGAATTCTTATTCCGTGACTGCAGACGGTATTTTCCCATGTATGTACTCCTTTCGTGATAAAACCGGCCCTAAGCGGAAAGGTGCTTTCCCGCGATGATTCAGGTGGAAAGACTTTTCCTTATTCTTTCGGCAGGTCCTCCTTGTTCTTATAGGTAATCACCGTATCTACGGCTTCGTAGTCCGATTCAAAAAGGTCATGATAGACTCTGCCATCGGCCCATTTCACGCTCTGCTTAACGGTCACGTTTTTCCCTTCATGACCCTCTTCTGTTTTTTGTTCTTCCTTCTGGGAAGGATCCACGCGGTTTACGGTTTTAAAAGGCACCGTTTCTTCCTTTATTTTGGAAATATCTACATAGGAAGGCTTGTCTTCCTTATTTCCCAAAATCCAGACAGATATGGAGCCCGGCGCATATTCCGCATAGACATAAACGCCATGTTTCAGATGGTTTCGGAAACAGAAATCAATGACTCCCTCCGCCACCGTGGCATCCCGCCCCAGAGGGACATAGGATACGGGGGAGAAGTGGCAGGTACGCTGCGTCACTTCCAGCCCTGCAAAAAGTACGGCATTGAAAAGGGTGGAACTCACCTGGCATACGCCGCCGCCGGAGCCCGGTTCCAGTTTGCCGTTAATAATGACCGGCGCCTCTTTATACCCATTGGCTGCAGAGCGGGAACCGGTGGTACGGTTGTAGGAAAAATCGGTACCGGGTTTCAGATAGGTGCCGCTGATTTTTTCTGCTGCCAGGGAAATATTGCTGCTCCTGTTGGCATCTCCTCCGAAAGAGGTGCTGTATCGAGCCAGCACTGTATTGATTTCCTCTGCTTCCTTATTGGACATGTTCGGCTTCACTTCTTCGGTCACCGGGATCTCCATTTCTCCCCCTCTGCCTGTTTCCAGCATGTCCTTTACCCCCTGCATCAGGTCTTCTTCCGAAATCGCCAGATGGGGCCGTCCTTTGGAAAAGGTAATGGAGCCGTCACTATGGAAACGGGGCATGGCGTTCTGCGGCGGTTTGCTGTATGTCTTGATCAGCTGGTGGGCCTTCTTTTTCACCGCTTCCTCATCAAAGGAAGCATCTATATGGGCTGCTTTCCCCGAAAGAAGGGCTGCCCAGCGGTCTTTCCACTGCTGGAAAAGGCTTCCCTGTCTACCGATGGCCAGGGCTTCGTCCAAGCTGTGTTCATCATAGGAGACGTGCAGGTCCTTATAATTCCAGGTCTCCTTCACCGAATCCTTCACCAGATTCAGATTCTCCTTCTCCATGGCTTTATTTTCTTCCTGCAGGAAATCCATCATCTGCGCTTTGGAAAAACCGCCTGCCGCAACACCGTTAATTCTCACGCCCGGAATCACCGAATCACCTTTCACCCAAAGAAAGGGGGCGGCAGCTCCCGTGAGGAGCGCCACCAGTGAAATCATGCCAGCTATCCGTTTAATTCGTAATTTCAATGACCGGTTACCTTCATTTCATACAATATGTCAGAAGCAGGTCTTTCAATTCCATTTCAGAAGAACCCTGCCTTGTTTTCATCTGATAATTAAAAATCTGGAGCAGAAACCATTCTGCTTTCTTTTCTCCCACTTTGGCTGCTTCATTCTGCATATTCCGCCACATCCAGGAGCTGCGGATGCCCAGGGCCTGCCTGATTTCCCCCTCTGGGCGGCGGTTCCTTTTCATTTCGTGAAAAATCTTGATTTTCCTGAATTTGGAGGAAAGGAAACCCAGGTTCTTAATGGTAGTGGAAATATCTGTGAAAACGCGGTCCGTGCTTTCCAGCACCACACTGGCCTTCCTATCCAGAAGGGCGTCGGTAAAGCGGAAAATCCCCTGGTTCATATAATCCGGAAGGGCCGCTTCCAGCAGTTTTCGACTCACTGTGTCCCGATTTCCGCACATCAGCACAATTTTATCACATTCCGTCTGGAGAAGGGGAGCAGAAATCTGCTCCCAGGAAGACAGAACGGTCTCCAGATAGCCCCGGGCTTCATAATCCACCCGTTTCCCTGCATCTGCCAGCATTCGAATCATAGTGCCTGCCGCATCTCTGGGATTCATCAGACTGTATTCCTCGCTTGTGCAGATGGAAAGGAGGGTTTTAATGATTTTCGTCCTTTTATCGGGCTTCCCATCCAACAGGATGATGAGGAGGATATCTGGAGAAAGGTCTTTCACCGTTTCAAGAAAACTTTCCTCCCTATGATCCTCCTTTTCGGACCGCCTTTTCAGAAAGGGCGGATTATGGAGGACCACTGCCGTTTCTGCAGTGAAAAGGGACTGCCCTTCCAGCGCATTCTGATAGGCTTCAAAGGTGCCGCTCCCGTCAAACAAGGTCACCTCCGGCGCCTTTTTGTGGAAATAGGAATCAATGATCCTGTTCTTCCGTACATTGGCGGACACGGGATCATCGCCGTATAAAAAGAAGCAGTTGCTTTTATTTAATTTCTTCATAACCATGATGTACTTTCCAGCTCCCACTTATGCCGGAAGGATGCGGTCTGCATGCCTTCCCTGTATACATTGGCTGCCTGATAATTTTTGAATTCAAATAAATCCACATCCTCAAAGGACGAGGAAAGACGGCTTCCGCCATAAACCACGGCTTCCGCCTTGACCCGGTCCATTTCCTCCTCCCTGATACCTGCTCCATTCTTCCGACCGGAAGCAATCCAGAGGGTATGGGCAGGAAAGGACATTTTCTCCATTCCCCTTCTTCCCGAAAGGTAGACGCCCCTGTCCTCCTCTGACAGAAGCCAGCTGCTCCCATTGGTGACAAAGGACAGGCGCCCCAGGCGGAGACGGGATTTGGAAAGCGCCCGGATTGTTCCCTCAAATCCCTGCAGAAGGCGGGGCGTCTTTTCCTGTGCCCTGCCGCCGGTCACCCAGATTTCTCTCACCGGCACCGGCAGCGTCAGAGGCAGCGGTTCTTTCACGTCTTCCAGATTTAAAATGAGAATATCCGCATCAAAAATCCCTTCATAGCCAAGAATCGACTTCCATTCCCAGTCCGACGTATGGGAGGGAATGCTGCCGCCTTTATAGTATAAGATTTTATGCTCTCCTGTGACAAGTACCGCTCCCTGGTCCGGGCCAAGGTCAGGGCAGTATACCACCCACTCCGGTCTGGTTATATAAAAGAAAAAGGTCAGTCCCAGGAGGGAACCCCACAGGAGAAGCGCTCCATACATCCTTTTGGGAACGGAAAAAATCGCTTTTTTGAAATAGCAGATTCCTACTGTAACATAGTACAGAAGAATCTGTACCATGGTCAGCCCGCCGGTTTGGACTTGAGCCCCCGGCCAGGAAGACAGATGAAGATTCAGATGAAGCCCTGCCCAGAGAAGGTAATCAGCCCCGTGGAGTATGCCTCCTGCAAGAGGCAGACACACCGGTGCCACCACAGCCGCCACCAGACCTGCTATGATTACCCATTCCAGAAAAGGGGTAACAAAAAGATTGGCCGGAATGAAATAGAGAGGAAAGGTATGAAAATCATAGAGCATCACCGGAATGGTGAGCACCTGGGCTGCTGTGGACAGAGCCACCCCTTCCTTCACCCACCGGGGCAGGAAAGAAATCCTTGAAAGCTCTCCCATAAGAGGTCTGTAAAACAGGAGAATGCCTGCTGACGCCCCGACGGACAGCTGGAAACTCACATCATACAGGTAAAAGGGATCCCACAGCAGCATACCTGCCACCGCCGCCCCCAGGAGGTTGAGAGAAGTCTTCTCCCGCTCCAGGAATACACCGCCTACGGAAAGAATACCCATCACCGCTGCACGGATGACCGGAGGCACCAGACCGGACAGGAGGGCATAAAAAAGAACCAGCACAATGGATCCGCCCACCACCAGCTTTTTAGGCAGGTGAAGCCATTTTCCAAGGAAATAAAGGAAGCCGAAAAGAAGGGCCACATGGGATCCTGAAACAGAAAGAATATGGATAATGCCGGTGGCGGAAAAGGAAGTCATTATATATTCCGGTATTTCATTATAATTTCCGCCAAAGAGCAGGGTCATAAGGATATGGAGCCTGAGAGGATCCATGTAGGGCTTAAACCAGGACTCCACCTTTCCTTTGATTTCGTCGGCCAGCCGGCCGGCCCTGTACTCACCGCTTTCTCCCAGAAAATGGATTTTTTCCGGTTCCTGCGGATAAATCCTGCCCATGAGCCGGCGGCTCCGGTAACGCCCTTCCAAGTCAATTTTACCGGGATTTTTATAAATCCTCACGGCCGTCATCTTTCCGGTGACGGAAATGGAATCTCCCGTGCCATAAAGCTTTTCCGGATGGGTATCATAAACAAAGGCCGTACCGGAAAGTGATTTTTCCACGCCGTCGCTGTAGGTGATAGATTTCAGTTCCGTGTAGTAGCGGGCATAGGCATCACCATCCCGGTTGACCGATGGCGCCTCCTTCACAATGCCGGTCCAGCGCCCTTCGCTCCCTGCTGCCCAGGATGACTGCTGCTCGTAGTACCGGTCAGCCAGAAACATACGACCCATACCGGCTGTGAGGATACACAGGAAAATCACCATCGGAAAAAGTCCCCTTTTCCCGCGGAAAAGGAAAGAAAAAAGAAGAAAGCATCCCGCTGCCAGAAGAAAGACCCAGGGATAGCGCATGAAAAAAGAAGGGAAGGTGTCATAAAGCACCACTCCCAGCGCCAGAGAAAGGGCACTCCAAAGCAGGGGATACTTGGTATTCATAATGTGATTTTATCCGCCAGTTTTTTAAACTTCCCATCGCCGATAGATGGTACATGCTTCAGATCCTCTTTTGTTCTGAAGCTCCCATGTTCTTCCCGGTAGGCCATGATTTTTTCGGCTGTTACCTTACCGATGCCGGGCAGTGTTTCCAGCTCTTTCGCACCGGCCGTATTAATATTCACCAGTCCCAGGGCACCGGGGTCTTTCATATAGGGATCCAGGGGAATCCATATTTTCATGCTTTCCGTCACCGGTTCCGCCATGTTCACGGCAGTCATGTCGGCATAGGGCAGTACATCCCCTGCCGCCTTCACGGCATCATAGTAATGACTGCCCTCCGGTATTTCATAGACTCCCGGATTCTTCACAGCCCCTACCACATAAACAAGGATTTTTCCTGTTTTTTCCCCTTCTGCCTGGCTTACTGGAAGAGAGGGCTTTTCTTTTTCCTGCCTGAGGGACAGGGGATCCAGCACAAAAAAGGACAGTCCTATGAGAATACAGGCAATGCATACGCAAAGAAGAATGGCTCTTCTTTTGTCTCCCTCGGTTCCCATAGGCCTGTCCCCCTGTTTCAAAAAGATTCAGAAAGTAAGGTAAAGAATCAACGATTGATTATACGAGCAGCGGCCAAGGCCTTTCTGCCTTTATTATTTTTTCTGTTCGTCCTGAGGCTGCTGTTCCTGCTGCTGACGGGCTGCGGCGGAATTGGAATCGATCAGGCTCTGCCGGTTTTTCTTCAGGCTGTCCAGCACGTTTTCCATGTTTGTTTCCACGTACTTCAGTACATCCGTGGCATAGGTCACAGAGCTGGTGCGCAGTTCATCGGCCGATTTATTGGCAGAGGAAATCACTTCATTAGCTCTTTCCTGGGCCTGTTTGACCAGTTCGCTTTCTTCCGTAATGCGGGCAATATAGTCCTTTGCCTGCGCTACCGTGTCTTCCGCCTTCTTTTCGGCATCCAGCATAATCCGTTCCTTATCGGCAACAATTCTTCTTGCACTTTCCAGTTCATTAGGCAGGGACTGGTTGATGGCATCAATCAGCCGTTCCACCTCATCCTTATCCACCATTTTCTTATTGGTGAACGGCACCTCGCTGGCATTGTTAATGACATTTTCAAGTTCTTCAAGAAGTTTTCTTGTATCCATAATCGGCAGCCTCATTTCTTAATAGAATTTACTTTCCTTTTTATCATTTCCTGGACAAAGGGCGGCACCATGGAGGTCACATCTCCATTAAAATGAGCCAGCTCCCGGACGCCGGTAGAAGAAAGATAGGAATAACGGCCGTCCGTCATAAAGAATGCTGTTTCCAGGGTGGGATCAATCTTTTTTATCATCAGGGCTCTCTGGAATTCATATTCAAAATCGCTGAATGCCCGGAGCCCCCGGATCAGGAGATGGCAGTTCTTTCTTGCCGCATATTCATTCAGAAGCCCATCGAAAGCATCCACTTCCACATTGGGGATATCCTTCGTAGTTTCCTTCAGCATGGCAATGCGTTCTTCCGTGGTAAACATGTAGTGTTTTGTGGGGTTTAAAAAAGCCGCCACAATCAGCTTGTCTACCAGGCTGGCGCTTCTTCTGATAATGTCAAGATGACCATAGGTGACCGGATCAAAACTTCCGGGGCATATAGCTAATTTCATTCAAACCTTCTCCTCATTATCTGCACTGCAGATAACTTACAACAATGGCCCCCACTTTTTTCTCTTTCCACAACTGGCATTTTCCCTGGAAAAGAGACAAATCGGGCGGTTCGGATACTGAATGTTCTGCAATAATGATGGCTTCTTCTGCCGGAAGGTCACAATCGAATACCTCCTGCAGAACTTCATTGATATATCCCTTCCTGTAAGGCGGATCCATGAAAATATAATCAAATTTCTGTCCCCGGAGCGTTTTCAGGGAGGAAGAAACATCTCCCTTCAGTATACGGCTCCGGTCTGCCACATGGCAGCGAAGCGCATTTTCCCTGATGATGGCACCGGTGGCTTTGTCAAGGAATACCGCTTCCGCAGCGCCCCGGCTCAAGGCTTCCAGTCCCATGGCACCGGTACCTGCAAAAATATCAAGTACCTTTGTCTCCAGGATGCCTACATTGGCAAGTACGTTGAAAACGCTTTCCCTCACCCTTCCCAGGGTGGGTCTGGTATTCCGCCCCTCAGGAGACGACAGCAGCGTGCCCTTGGCGTTTCCTCCGATAATTCTCATGTGTTCTACCTCATTTTCATCATGCAGAAAAGAATTTCTTCTTTCCACACTTATGTTCATTATAGCATAAACGGCTATGTAAATCGCCGGTGAGTTCAAATTTTTTATGGCTGAAATAGTTCTCTGTCCGACTTGATGCCGCTGTGTATCATGGCGGTAGGAAATTTTTCGCTAATAGTTTCCTGCCGGCCTGGCACCGCTGTTTTTCATCTCAATAGGTTTCGGACTCCGCCTTTTTGGCCCGGGTCATAAGGATTTCCAGAGCTTCCCTGGCGTTATGGTCACCTTTAATCAGATGGCATACTTCTTCCGTAATAGGCATGTCGATATGTTCCCGCAGGGCGATTTCATGAACCAGCCGGGCCGTACGGATTCCTTCCACCACCATGTTGGTGCTTTTGCTGATTTCATCAGCAGTCATTCCTTTGGCCATCATCATGCCGGCCCGATGATTGCGGCTGTGGATGCTGGTGCAGGTGCATACCAGATCCCCCATGCCGGAGAGGCCGAAGAAAGTGGTCATCTGGGCGCCGAAATGAACACCGAACCTGGTCATTTCCACCAGTCCTCTGGTCATCAGGGCAGCCCGGCAGTTGTCGCCAAGGCCGATGCCGTCAAGAACACCGCAGGCCAGCGCCATAATATTCTTCAATGCGCCGCCATATTCCACGCCCCGTATATCATCGCTGCGATATACCCGGAAAACAGGGCTCATATACAGGTCCTGCACAATCTGCACCGCTTCCGGTACAGCCGAGGCAGCCACCGTGGCGCAGGGAAGCCCGATGCCCACTTCTTCCGCATGATTGGGGCCGGAAAGGGCCACAATCTTATCGGTAATACCAGCCACTTCTTTCGTAATTCCTTCTGAAAGGCGATGGCCTTCATTGTCTGCCAGTCCCTTGGACGCGCATACCACCACCGCATCTTTCATGAGCCAGGGCTTCAGACGGGCTGCCATGTCCTCTACCACATGAGAAGGAGTGCAGATAATCACACAGCCTGCTCCTTCCACCGCTTCCTCCAGATCGCTGGTAATGCGGATCTTTTCAGGAATGTGAGCCCCCGGCAGATATTCTCCATTTTCCCGGGTCTTCCGTATTTCTTCTGCTCTAGCAGGGTTCCTGCAGTACATAATCAGATCATTATTCCGTCCGGCCAGTTCGATCATCATGGCAGTACCCCATCCGCCGGCTCCAATCATTGCAATTTTCAAAGGTATTACCTCTTTTCCCTGGTAATAGGCTTCTCTTCACCTCTCAGAAGCCTTCCAATATTATCTTTATGTTTTCCAATGACAATCACAGCTGCCAGGGCACCGAAAGCCACATATTCCAATGGTTCTCCTTCTATCAGCATGACAAGGGGCACCACCGGTGCGGCCAGAATAGATCCCAGCGAAACAATATGTTTCCATTTGAAAACAGCAAGCCACACCAGAAAGGCTGCCAGCACGGCAGGAGCACAGATATAGGTAAAGGCCCCTACGCCGCAGGCCACGCCTTTGCCGCTTTTGAAATGAAGAAATACAGACCAGTCGTTGCCGATAATAGCAAATACGGCGCAGAGAAGCACAATCAACGGATCAGGCATCCCCAGATGCACCGCAATGAAGCCTTTCATGAAATCACAGATAAAGACGGCCAGTCCTGCCTTCACCCCTAATTCCCTGTAAGCATTGGTGGCACCGATATTTCCGCTCCCCACTTTTTTTAGATTCACACCATAAAATACACGGCCAATGATATAGCCGCTGGGGATGGCCCCTATGAAATAAGCCAGCACAATCCACAGGATGGATTCCATCAATCGTCGCCACCGTCCTTTTTGCTCCGTACCACAATACGAATGGGCGTCCCCTCGAAGCTGAAGGCCTCCCGAAGTTTGTTTTCAATAAAGCGGACATAGGAAAAATGAATCAGATTGGCATCATTCACGAACATCACAAATGTAGGCGGCCGCACGCCCACCTCTGTCATGTAATAAATCTTCGCTACCCTGCCGGAATGGGCGGGCGGCGGATTGATCATTTTCGCATCTTCCAGAAGGTCATTCAGTACCGAAGTAGATACCCGAAGATTCTGCTGCTCTGCTACGTTGTAAATCAGATCCCCAAGACGATGAATTCTCTGTTTCGTCTTAGCCGATCCGAAAAGCATGGGCGCATAGGGTGCAAAAGGAAGACCATTTCTGATTTCCTTTTCAAACTCATTGATCGTATGTTCATCCTTAGCAATGGAATCCCATTTATTGACGAAAAGAATCAGTCCCTTGCCGGCTTCATGGATGTAGCCGATAATTTTCTTGTCCTGTTCCGTCAGCTTGTCTTCCGCATCAATCACGAAAATAGCTACATCACAGTTATCAATGGCACGAATAGAACGGATGACGCTGTATTTTTCCAGAGGTTCGTCTATTTTGCTCTTCTTCCTCATACCTGCCGTATCCACCAGGATAAAGGTCTTTCCCTTATAGGTCCAGAGAGAGTCCACTGCATCCCTGGTAGTTCCCATTTCATCAGCCACCAGGGACCGTTCATAGCCCAGAAGGGAATTGATAAGGGTGGATTTGCCCACGTTTGGACGGCCCACGATGGCCGTGCGGATAATGTCTTCCGATTCCTCTTCCTTCAGGTTGGGGAATCCTTCGGTGATTCGATCCAGAAGGTCGCCGAAATTCAACCGGTTCACTGCAGAAATACCGATGGGATCCCCCAGTCCCAGCGAATAGAATTCGTACACATCCATTTCCTGGTTATCGCTGTCTACCTTATTCACTGCCAGCACCACAGGCTTGCCGGTCTTTCTGAGAAGTCCCGCAATGGTCTCATCATCGCTGGTCATCCCGGTTCTGGCATCCACCACGAACAGAATGACATCAGCCTCTTCCATGGCCAGCTCCGCCTGCTGGCGAATGCCGCTGGAAATCTGGTCCTTCTCATTACGGAATTCAATGCCCCCTGTATCAATCAGGGTAAATTCCTTATCAAGCCATTTCACATCACAGTAAATCCTGTCTCGAGTTACACCGGGGATATCCTCCACAATCGATACACGCCGCTGGGCCAGTCCATTAATCAGCGTAGATTTGCCCACGTTCGGCCTGCCTACAATGGCAACGAGAGGTTTGCTCATAAGTCCCCATCCTTTCTATATACAAAATCAAATGTATTGTCATAACTGCCTTGGAGCAACACTTCTCCATTTTTGTTATACTGTATTGAAATTGTATGACGGATAGCGGTTTATGTCAAGGAAAATGGTTTCCTGCCCGCCATGACGCTTCTGTAATTCATCGCGGCAGGAAACAGTTCCCAAGTAGTTTCCTGTCCGGCCCGGCACCGCTGCTATTCACTGCGGCAGGAATCTCTTCCCAAATGGTTTCCCGCCCGGCTTGGCACTTCTGCTGTTCACCAACGCAAGAAACTTTTCACGAAAGGTTTCTCATCGGGCCTGTGGCTTCTATCATCCGCCGCCGGAAGCCTGTTCCAGCCAATAAAAAAAGCTGCCCCGGAGGGCAGCTTCTTCATTGGTTTTATTCTTCAGCCGGAGCTTCTTCATGGGAAGGAGCTTCTTCCAGTGCGAAGGAGATTCTTCTGCGGCCTTCATCAATGTTGATGATGCGGACTTTGAGTTCGTCTCCTACCTGGCAGATATCGCCCGGTTTCTTGTTGTGGTCATCGGTCATTTCGTTGATGTGGAGAAGACCGGTAAGGCCGTCATCCAGTTCTACAATAACGCCGAATTCAAGGATCTTAACGACCTTGGCATCCACAATGTCATCTACTTCATGATCATGGATAGCTGTTTCCCAGGGATTGGGGAGGCAGTCCTTGTGGCTGAAGGAGATTCTCTGTTTTTCACGATCGAAGGATTTGATTTTGACATCAATTTCCTGTTCCGGTTTGAGAACATCTTCGACCTTGGCAATCTTTTTCCAGGAAATATCGGAAATATGGAGAAGGCCTTCTACGCCGTTGATACCAACGAATGCGCCGTAAGGCATAATCTTCTTTACAGTGCCTTTGAGAACGTCGCCGTTTTCATAAGCTTTTTCGATAACATCCATTTCTGCATTTCTTTCATCTTCCAGAACGGCTTTGCGGGAAAGAACCAGTCTGTTCTTAGCGCGGTCCACTTCCAGAATCTTAGCCTGGAAAGTCTTGCCTACCAGGTTCTGCAGGGAATGAACGAAGCGGAGATCGCCCTGGGACAGGGGGATGAATCCGCGGAGAGATTTAATCTGAACAAGCAGACCAACCTTAATGGCTTCAATGCCTTCGCATTCAACGGGTTCACCTTTTTCGAATGCTTCTTCGACTACATCCCAGTCAGCGAGACGGTCCACTTTAATCTTAGATACGTAAATTGTGCTATCTTCTTTAACTCCGCTGACGATCTGAACACGGAGAGTGTCACCAATTTTCAGCACATCTTTCAGGGATGCCGGTGCCGGGTAGGAATATTCATGTGCAAGAAGAACAGCTTCTGTCTTATATCCAAACGAGATATAAGCCTTGTCGTCGGTGAGATCTACGACCTTACCTTCAACGACGCTGCCTTTGTGTACATCCAGGTTCATTTCCTCCTGATCCAGCATTTCCTTCATGTTTTCCATAATACAAACTACCTCCTCTATGATCCAGTCCGGTGTGGATGCACCGGCGGTGATGCCAATCTTGTCCCGACTGTGGAACCAGCTCGGTTTTAGTTCCCCAGCCGTTTCGATATGATACGTCCTGGCTCCCTCTTCCCTGCAGATTTCCGCAAGTCTTGAGGTGTTGGCGCTGTTGCGCCCGCCTATGACAATCATCACATCTACTCTATCCGCCAGCTCACGAGCCGCCTGCTGCCGCTGCATGGTTGCGTCACAAATGGATTTGTTGACGTGAAGGTTTTTCACCTTTTTTCCCAGCGCTTCGACAAGCCGGTCGGCCAAGACAGCTGAAAATGTGGTCTGTGTGACTATAAAGGCTTCATCCAGTGGCGGGAGTGCATCTACATCTTCCATGGTTTCTACCTGGTAAGAATGTCCCACCGCCCATTCAGCCACACTCTTCATTTCAGGGTGCCTTTTTTCACCGATGAGTATAACCTGCTTTCCGTCTTCTACCAGTCGATGAGCCATCTCCTGGTTTCTTCTGACGAAAGGACAGGTTGCGTCCATTAGGGCCAGATTTTTGCACTTAAGCATATTATAACACGAAGGCCCCACTCCGTGCGAGCGAATTATTACAGTTTCGTCAGTGAGACCGTCGAAATTGTCCACTGCCGGTATGCCCCGCTGAGCCAGCTTTTCCACCACCTGGGGATTATGAATGATGGGGCCGAAGGTAACGGCTTTAATGCCGGAATCTGCGGCTTTTTCGGCAATTTTCAGCGCTCTTCTCACGCCGTAGCAGAATCCCATCACCTTTGACTTGTATATTTCCATAGGTTATGTACCTTTTCTTTCGTCTGCTATAATCAGACTTATTGTTTTGCTATAAAAAAAATCAATATCTATGAAATTAGCTTTTAAAAGGAATCCTATCCTTTTTTCCTTCCATAGTCCTCTATCATAGCCTGAATCCTCTGCTTCACCAGTTCATCCAAAGCTGCTGTATTTCTATCATCGGGCTTGTCTTTCCTGACCGGTATGGGTTTCCCTATAACTACGGCCAGAGGACCTTTTTTAGCAGGCAGAGACTCGGCACCGATAATGGCTACCGGAAGGATGGGTGTGCCGGTGAGGATGGCCAGGAACGCCATGCCCGGATGAAAGCGGCCCAGTGCCTTTCCATGGACAAAACCGCCTTCCGGAAAGATGCAGAGCACATGCCCCTTCTTCAATTCCGCAAGGCTTCTCCGAATGGCAGTCATGTCAGCGCTGTTTCTTTTCACCGGAAAGGCGCCCAGATATCGAATCAGCCGGCCAAAAAGAGGATTTCGGAAGAGCTCCGATTTAGCCATGAAACTGATTCTTCTCTTCTCCATGGCCATTCCCACAAGGGGCGGATCGAAATAGCTCTTGTGATTAGCTGCTGCAATCACCGCCCCTTTGTCCGGTATATTTTCCCTGCCTTCCACATGAAGGCCATACAGGCTGAAGAAGAAATGGAGCAGGGCCCTGATGATCTGATATCCCATAGTACCTCTGACCGCCATGACTTTCGTGTTCAGGAAACTTTCTTCATATAGTCATCCATAAGTTTCTGGATGCGTCCTTTGATTTCATCATTTATCTCTGCCACCAGCTTATCATCGGGCCGCTGCTTCCTGACAGGCACCGGTTTTCCGATAAGCACGGCCAGAGGCCCTTTCCTGTGAGGCAGAAACCGGGAACCCACCACTGCCACCGGGATGATCGGAGTGCCCGTCATCAGTGCCAGAGAGGCCATGCCCGAGTGGAACCGTCCCAAACCATCCTTTTTAATCCGGGTGCCTTCCGGAAATATGCCCAGCGGATTGCCGGCCTTGATTTCCCGGATGGCCTGCCTTATAGCCGTGCGGTCCACAGTCCCCCTTTTCACGGGGAACGTGCCGAACTGACGAATGAGCCAGCCGAAAAGGGGGTTCTTAAAGAGTTCTTCCTTAGCCATATAATGAATGATTCTTGTGTTAAAGGCCACGCCGATGAGAGGCGGATCCCAGTCGCTTTTGTGATTAGGCGCCACAATGACGGCACCGGTAGAGGGCACATTTCCCCTGCCTTCCACATGAAGCCCGAAGAGGCCGAAGAAAATAAAATTAAGAAGAGCCCTTACAATTTTATATCCCATAGGACCTCCTAAGCATCAAAGCCAGGGAATCTGCTGCGGCAGATATGAATGATGGCTTCTGCCGTACCTTCCAGGGTAAGATCGCCATTATCCAGAAGCACCGCATCTTCTGCCTGTTTCAGCGGAGAAATATCCCGATGGCTGTCCAAATAATCCCGGCGGCTGATTTCCTTTTCCACATCTTCCATGGTCATTTCCGGATGGCCTTCAGTAAGTTCCTTGAACCGGCGCACCGCCCTGGTATGGACAGAGGCGGTGAGGAAAATCTTCACATCTGCCTTTGGCAGAACCGTCGTACCGATATCTCTGCCGTCCAGCACGATGCCCCCTTTTTCCGCCTGTTTCCGCTGGATAGCCACCATAGCTGTCCTCACGCCGCCAATGGCGGATACTTCTGATACATGGCCCGACACTTCCGGCGTGCGGATATAGGGAGTTACGTCCTTTCCATCCACAATGACATGCATCACATCCTTATCGGGCTTGACTTCCATATCCAGTTTTTCCGTCATGGATACGATATCTTCCGGTTTGTCCAGTTTCCTTTCCAGGGCCTCATAGGTCACGGCCCGGTACATGGCACCGGTATCCAGATAGGCATATCCCAGCCTGGCAGCCAGAATTTTGGAAACGCTGCTCTTCCCTGCGCCGGCAGGGCCGTCAATAGCAATAGATAATTTTTTCATGATAACTCCTTTACCGCAGACAGAGCGGCCAGATGGCCCGTGGAAAAGGCAGCCTGCAGATTATATCCGCCGGTGAAAGCATGGATATCAAGCACCTCTCCTGCCATATATACATGTTTACAGATTTTGGATTCCATGGTGGATGGATTAATTTCTTTCACCGATACGCCGCCGGCAGTGACAATGGCTTCTGAAAGGGGCCTTGTGCCTGTAATCGTTAAGGGCAGATGCTTCAATATCCCTGCCAGTTTCAGCCGGTCCCCCTTCTTCAAATCGCTTACCGGAAGATCCCGGGGAATGCCAGAAAGTCTGAGTACCACATCAATCATCCTGTGGGGCATAAGGTCTACCAGGGCAGAGGCCATCTGCTTCAAATGATATTTTTCAAAATCCCGGAGAAGCCTTTTATCCAGGACCTCCAGAGACAGTGCCGGTTTCAGGTCGATGGCTCCCTTTACGTCATGGCCCTGGGAAAGCCACAGGGATACTTTGTCTGAAAGGGAGAGCACAATGGGACCGGAAACGCCGAAATGGGTAAAAAGCATTTCCCCAAATTCTTCCGCTTTGCGCCTTCCTCCGCCATCTACGGAAAAAGTCACATTCTTTAAGGAAATCCCCTGCAGCTCCTTCGGCCACGCCTCACTGCATACAAGGGGGATCAGCGCCGGCCGGATGGAAGTCACCTTATGGCCGATTTCCCGGGCCATGGCATAGCCGTCGCCGGTAGAACCGGTGCGGGGGTAGGAAGCGCCGCCGGTGGTTAAAATCACGGCATCCGCCTCATAGGTTCCCTTATCAGTGGAAAGGCCTGTGACCTTTCCTTCTTTCTGCAGGATATGGCGCACCGGTTCCTCCAGATGGAGATCCACCTTTTCCTGATGAAGCAGTTTCATAAATAAATGGCGCACTTCCTGGGCATCATCGCTCTTTGGAAATACGCGGCCTCCCCTTTCCACCTTGGTGGCAAGGCCCCATGAATGAAAGAGGGAAAGCAGGTCTTCGTTATTGAATTTTTCATAGGCACTGTAAAGGAATTTGCCATTCCCCGGGGTTTTGGCAATGAAATCCATAATGGGCGCACTATTGGTCAAATTGCAGCGCCCCTTTCCCGTAATGCCCATCTTCAGTCCCACCTTGGGCATTTTTTCAAACAGGGATACCGACGCTCCCTCATGGGCAGCAGTCACCGCCGCCATGAGGCCTGCCACGCCGCCGCCGATGACAGCCACTTTTCTACCGGTAGAGCTCATATAATTTTCTGACCTCCTCGCTGGTAAGCCTGCGGCTCATGCCTCTGGAAAGGCCCTCCGGCGTCAGGAAGGCATAACCGGTCCTCACGAGACCGAAAACAGGGTAATGGTAAGCCGCCATCATTTTTCTGATTTCCCGGTTTTTCCCTTCATGAAGCACCATTTTGACCTTTGTCTTATTCTTTTCCTTATCATAGCCCAGCACTTCGATTTCACAGGGAGCCGTAATCCCGTTGTCAATACGTACGCCCCGGGACATTTTATCCGCCAGCTTCGGAGAATACCGGCCCCGTACAGTTACTTCATAGGTTTTTGTCACTTCGTGGCTCGGATGGGTAAGGATATAGTCCAGATCTCCGTCATTGGTCATGATGAGAAGACCTTCAGAATGATAATCCAGCCGTCCCACCGGGAAAATCCGCTCCCGCACCGTACGGAAATAGTCCATCACCGTCCGCCGTCCCTGGGGATCGGAAACAGAGGTAATCACATTGTCCGGTTTATAAAAGAGGAAATATTTCTTCTTCTCCGGTTTGACCAGGGTGCCCATGGCTTCAATCCGGTCTTTGACCGGATCCGCTTCACTGCCCAGTTCCTTCACTACCTGGCCATTCACCTTCACCTGCCCTGCCAGAATCAGCTCTTCCGCTTTCCGTCTTGAACAGACGCCGGCATGGCTCAATATTTTCTGCAAACGTTCTTTCAAAATAATTCTCCTTCATCCGGTTTTCCAGACCATCGAGTTTTCAGCTCACTTACATCATTCAGGCCTGTAGCCTGCAGGAAACGGCGGGTGGTGCCATACAGAATGGGCCGCCCCGGCACATCCAGCCTGCCCCTTTCCTCCACCAGGTCCTTCTCCATGAGGAGGGAAATCACCCGGCCTGCCGATACGCCTCGTATTTTTTCTATTTCCACCCGGGTCACAGGCTCCCTTAAAGCTATGACCGCCAGCGTTTCCAGTGCCGCCGCCGAAAGGGGCGTCTGTTTTCCCAGAAGAGAAGAAAGCCATGAGTCATATTCTTTCTTTGTGGCCAGTCCGTATCCTGCCCCTGTGTGGTGCAGGGTAATGCCTGAATCTGCCCGGTCATAGCGGGCTTTCAGATATTCCAGCCCCTTTTCCACGCTCACCGTATCTTCTCCCAGGGCCCGGGCCAGCTCCTTCAGCGTTGCCGGTGTGCCCCGGGCAAAGAGAAAGGCTTCTATCAGGGGCGAGAGCGCCGCCGCACCTTTCATAAACTGCCTCCTTTAATCACAAGTCCCTCCGCTGCCTCTTCCACTCTGGCCTTCCCCAGGCGGATCAGCTCAAGGAGGGCCAGAAAAGCCACTGCCAGATGGAGTCTTGTCTTCATTTTCTTCAGATAACCGGTCATCATGACCCATGGTTTCATCGCAAGCGTCCTTTCCCATCCTTCTATTTCCCTGTCCAGGGAAACTTCCTCTGACGGAAGAATCCGTTCCTCTTCTTCCTCCAGAGAATCATAGAGGGAAAGAAATGCCGCCTGCAGCCGTGAAAGGGAAATTTTCCCTTGAAAGACAGAAGTCCTGAATACTTCCGGTTCCCTTCCCCGATAGGGACTCTCCTCTTCCATGAGCGCCTCAATGCGGGCCTTCACTTCCTTCATCCGCTTAAACTCTTCCAGGGACCGGGAAAGTTCCTGCCGGGGATCCTCGGATTCATCCATTTCCTCCCGCCTTTTTTCAGGAAGGAGCATGCGGGATTTGATGAGAATGAGGGTGGACGCCATGGCAAAGAAGCTGCTTCCCAGATCCAGGTTGAACTGCCGTGCCGATTCCAGATATGCCAGGTACTGATCCGTAATCAGATGGATAGGAATATCGTGGATATCGATCCTGTTCTTTGTCACCAAATGCAGAAGCAGGTCCAGGGGCCCTTCAAAAAGAGGAATATTCACTTGGTAATTGTCTGCTGCAGCTTCTCCCATATCTTTTCCTTCACATAATATTTGATGAAAGGGCACACTCACCCATCATGCTTTATACATAGTACCACAGATGGGGAGGGAGTCAACCACCCACTTAGAAAAGAGAAGCCCTTTATGGACACGCCTGGGGCGTGAGGGTGCAGAGGGGAAGGTGGACGGGGCTTTGCCCCGTGGGTTATGGCCGCCTGCGGCGGCGGGTTGTGTAAAAAGGGGCGACGGCCCTTTGGGCCGAGGGTTGTGGATTGCCCTGCGGTGCACAGCGAACACATTTTGGAGAAGCGCTAGCGACGCGCAAAATGTAGTGAGTCGTTTCCCCTTTAGGGGGCAATGCTTATAAAGTCAGCGTTACGGGATTTACCTTCCCGCCCTCATCGTCATTCTGAGCCGCAGGCGAAGAATCTCGGTACATGCAGCATTTGGGTCATTCGGTATTAAATACCAGTCAGCGGGAAGGAGACGCTAAGCAGTCACCCCAGAATCTTTCGGACCTATTCTCAGGGCTTCGCCCAGCTCCTTCCTGAGGAAGGAGCCAACGTTACGTGCTTCTCTTCCCGCTCTCACTATCATTCCGAACGAAGTGAAGAATCTCGGTACAAGCCGCGTATGAGACATATGCTATTAAATATCGATCGGCGGGAAGGAGCCGCCTTCGGCGGCAAGTGGTGGGCGCCATTTAATTCGTGTAAGGCGACTCTTATGATAAACCTATAAGCTGCCTTACGCCCCCTGAGCGATGCAAACACAACCCTGGTACCGAGGGGCAAAGCCCCGACGATACCATAAGCCCCTCTGCGCCGAAGGTGCAGGCCCCTACGGGAATACAGCCGCCTGCTGTACAATAAAAGGAAACTTCACCGGTTTCTGATGTAATTGACTGATGACCTTCCTGTTCACCTTTATAAAGCCGCATAAAAAAGCCCCTCGAAAGAGAGGCTCTTTTTAGTATTTATCAAAATATGATATTATTTCCCTTTACTCATGCATCCCAGCCAAGATTCATGGATGCCACCCTGCCATTTCTCATATGGAATACAAGGTTTACGCCGCTATCCGTTTTATAGTAAAGTGCATCGCCGTAATGAATATCCGGTTCCCCATAGGTACCAATCACTTCGCTTCTAGTGGAGCCTACATGAATGCCGCTGGGTGTAGAGAATCCATTGTTTGCCGTAATATGGATCATAGTTACACGGAATGGACGGCCGGAATCTCTGACACAGTTCATGGTTACCGAGTCCCCATAACCGATTATCTGCGCTTCTGCATGCGGCCCCCAAGCAGCTGCCCAGGTCACCTTGCCTTCTTTCGGTGCACCATAGATGGCAATCACCTCTTCTTTGGTCATTCCCGGCACAATGCCTCCCAGGGCACCTTCATCATTAGGCACACGGGGCCATGGCAATGGTTCCGGCGCATAAAGCAGCAGCGGTCAGCAATAAAATTTTCTTCATCTTCATAAGTACCCTCCCTGAAATAAACTTCCCAAAACTTGCAAACCCATTTATTCATATCGAATGGCATTGTCCCTGATTGTATTGATGATATGTATGAGATCACGCATATCTTCTGTGCTGAAAATAGACATGGCATCATAGGGCTTGTCAAAGGGCGCATTAAAGATCGTCATGGGGCTGTCCATATAGCCATTGACCGATATGTAATTGATTACATTCCGAATAAACGCAATCTGTTTATCATTCAGGGCATTGTCATTGATAAACTGTGAAAACGCCTTTTCCGCCGCCTTTTTATCCATCTTGGCAATGCGGCGGACCGTAAGTCCAAAGGGCTGATTTTGGAAATAATACTGATAATCCTCTTTTGACCCCAATTCACTGGTAAAGATTTTCTCCAGATCCTTGTAATCCTTAGCTGTTAATGGCTCATTATGAACCAGTTTCCTGACCGCCGGAACATCATCCACGTGCTGCAGGAAATAATGATTCACCTTTTCCTTATAGTTCTCAAAGGTTTCCGGCTCCAGCGTATCTCCTTCTTTTTCAGAAATGACAGAATCCTTCAGCCCCGTTTCTACGATGGGTTCATGTTTGAATTGGATAAACTGGATGAGGCTCCTGAGCTCCGCCCGCACCTTTTCAAAGTCAAGTACATCTGCATCGGTCCAGAAAGAAGCCGACTCCACTTCTTGAATCAAGGGGAGCTTTTTTCTCACTGCGTCAATGCTGATTTTCTTCTCCAGCTGCCTTGCCGTTTCAATCAGCTGTTTCTTGGACTTTCTGAAAGACCCCAGACCTTCCATATGGGCCAGCATGAGGCCATACATGAGATTATCGAAGCGTTTCGCCGACTCATCCTTTTCCATGTCAGACACCAAAGGTGCTATTTCCTTATTCAGTTCACCGCAGTCCCCTTCACTGAGAGCGCGGAACGCCGCCTTGTTCTTATATTTTTCCACATATCGGAGGTGTAGCTTCACGGAGAAAAGAGATGGATTCAGCTCGACTACCTGCTTATGGCAAGTTTCCACAAGAGAGCGGCGCCAATCCTGGTACTTCTCGTCCGCATAGGCTGCCTGCTGCAGATCCTTGACCAGACGGATTCTCTTGTTGAAAATATTTTCTGAAAGCGTCCTGGTCTCCCCATCGCCTATGAAATTCATATGCTGGCGGAAATACTCAAAGTTGCCGCAGTAATCAAAAATCAGGAAATACTTCTTGCCCCTGTACTCCCCATTTCTCATATCCACGCATTCCAAATCAGGACAGAGTCTTGTTCCCCGACCGATCATCTGCCAGAACTTTGTCTTTGAACGCACCTTTTTGAAGAAAACCAGATTTAAACACTCCGGCACATCTATGCCCGTATCCAGCATATCCACCGAAACAGCAATGACCGGATCCTTTTCCGGATTTTTGAAATCGTCAATCACCGTTTCCACATAGCTGTCTCCACAGACTACCCGCTGTGCAAAGGTACCCTTATATTTAGGATAAAGTGCATTAAACCGCTGGATAATAAATTCTGCATGCTTTTTATTTTCAGCAAAAATAATGGTTTTCCCCAGACGTTCGCCACCCTTTGTCTTAATGCCCCGTTCCATCAGGTCCTGAAGCACATGATCCACCGTATTGGCGTTAAACACAAATTTATCCATTTTCGGCGAAGGGATATAATCGGGCATAGACCCGTCATCCTCAGTGAAATCATCCTCATACCGTTTCTTATCCTCTTCTGAAAGGTCATCATAGGTAATGCCCTCTTCCAGAAACTTCGTTTTCACCTCATAGTTATAATAGGGTACCAGATATTTTTCGCTGATTGCCTGGTTGTAGTCATAGGCATAGGTAGGGATGCCCTGCTGCATATCAAAGAAATCATAGGTATTCCGATCCACATCGGTTTTCGGCGTAGCAGTTAATCCTACAAGTATGGCGTCAAAATAGTCAAAAATAGCCTTATACTTCTTAAAAATGCTCCGATGGCTTTCATCAATGATAATCAGGTCAAAATGGGCAGGCGTAAAAAGCCGGTTCCCATCGTCCCGCTTCGTATCATCAATAGAATTCAGAATCGTCGGATAGGTGGAGAAAACAATCCGTGCATTCTTATCGTCCTTATTGCTGCACAGATTGCAGAGAGACATCCGGGGCAGATACTCCCTGAAAGAATCCTTTGCCTGCTTCACCAGCGCCGTACGGTCTGCCAGGAAAAGTACATTGGTAATATATCCTCCCTTGGACAGCACATCCACCAGACTGGCCGCTGTACGGGTCTTTCCGGTTCCCGTAGCCATGACCAGGAGATTCTTCCGTCCCCCTTCCTCTATATGGGCGCACACAGCCCGGATAGCTTCCTTCTGATACACACGGTTCGTGATTTCATCGGAAATAGGAATGGACGTCAAGGCAGGATGGCTTTCCATCCTCCTATCCATCAGTCTTTCCAGATCCTCCCTGCTGAAAATACCGCTTACCTGCCGCTGCGGACCTGTCTTGTCATCCCAGAAATAGGTTTCAAAGCCATTGGTATTGAAAATCATGGGGCGACGGCCAAACCGTCTTTCCAGACAGTCCGCATACAGCACCGCCTGCTTCCTGCCCACGTTGGGATCCCGGCTTGTCTTTTTAGCTTCCACCACCGCCAGCGGGAGGCCATTCCTGCCGAAGAGTACATAATCCACATACCCCTTCTGCCCAGGCACACCGGCCATTCCGTCCACTTCATATTCTTCCACCACATTCTGGGAAGGGCCGTCAAAAATCCACCCTTCCATCTTCATATCCACATCAATATAAATTTTGCGAGTCTTAAATTCAGAAATGGCTTCCGGATTGAAATGACGCTCTTCCTTATTCTTCTCCTTCTCGGCGGTCAGCTTTTCCGACAGCGCCCGCACCTGATCATAGAGCTTCTTGTTTTCCTCTTCCTTTTCCTTGAGAAGGCCAGCCTGTTCCTTAATTCGCTTTTCATCCAGCGAAACCCTGCTCTGGGGGATGAGAGACTCCTTAAAGAAATGCTCCTTATAATTACTGCCATAGCAGTAATCAATCCATTCAATGAATTCAAAAAGCCCACGGAGAGACACCACTGCATCAGCAGCAGTGATATTTCTTGCCGTATGCACCGCCAGATTTCCCAGCTTCACAATCAGCGGCAGTTTCTTCCACGTATCATACTCCATGGCATAGCGGAAATCGGGCTCATGAATCAGGGACTGCAGATTATCCTTGAAAGGAAGCGTCATGGTCCTGTCTGCCGCATAGACCCACTTCACCGCCAGCTCCAGCGCCTTGCGGCAGCCGATGGCACACATGGCCGGAGAAGTCGCATAGACCCTTTCCGCCTCCATGGCCGCCGGAGCAAACGCTTCATATTCCTTTTTCCCGCGTAAGAAATCAAAGTTTCCCATGAGCAATCACCCGCAAAGATAGTAAATTACCATAGAATCATTCACTGATTATATATTACAACATGTGGGACGCATCTTCCAATAAACGGAGAAAAATCCTCCCGCGATATTTCGATTTGTCTATCTGAGCCGAAAATTCAGTAAATCGTTTTTGCAATTCCATTGGAGGCAATAGGATGTTGACTGATGCTATATCTTTTTGCCCAATGGTAGTCATAGTTGCAGTTTTCGACTGCCTTATTACTTGTATTCGAAAGAAGTCTGTAATAGATAAGGCCTGCAAATATTCTGGTATAACCCTACTCATATCCAAAGTTATTTTAATAACATGACATTCAAATAATATATCGTTTTCTGTGTGCGGTGGTATGATAGAAGCTTTTCCTATTCCTTCCTTTACAAGAGACGAACGACAAAAAAGCATATCACCATATTTCACACAATATTTTTGTAAATCTTTCTCTGAAGCAAATGCCCGTCGTAAAGCATTAACATTCGTATACTTTCTATTTACCACATCACTCACACATATAACACCCACATTACCTTCTATATCATAATTTTGAGGCTTTGTGAAATAGCCATTTAAAGCACCTCCAACCATCACATCTTTTAAAGGTACTATCTTCCAATTGTAGCAATTACTCTGTGGATCTCCGAACATCTCTATAAACCGGGATTTGAAATTTTCAGGCTATATATTTCTGGTGGGACACCTTCACATTCTTCTGATTAATCATGGCATACTGCATGGTGGTGTCTATCTGCGTATGACCCAGCAGCCGCTGCACCTGTTCGATGGGCATTCCCTTATCAATGGCTCTGGTAGCCAAGGTTCGTCTGAATTTATGGGGATGGACCTTGGGAATCCCCAGTTCCCGCCCCAGGCTCCGCAGCCGGATTTCCACGCCGCTGATCTGCAGGCGGTTATAGGGTTTCAGCAGGGATACGAAAAGAGCGGGATTATCATCTATTCGGGAATCCAGATAGTTCTTTAGATGGATTTTTGTGCGGGCATCGAAATAGACCGGCCTTTCCTTGCTTCCCTTACCGAATACGATGCATTCCCTGTTATCGAAATCGATATCCTCCCGATTCAGCCGCACCAGTTCTCCCACACGCATGCCCGACGAAGCAAGGAGGTCAATAATCGCCAGGTCCCGCAGGCAGTGGCATTCATCCCTCATGCGCTCCATGGCTTCATCGGAGTAGGTCTCTTTCACCGTCTTATCCACCTTGATTTTATGAATCCGACGCACCGGATTTTTCAAAATATAACTCTCCTCTTCCAGCCACGTAAAAAAGCTGGACAATATGCGTCTGATATTATCCAGATTCGATTTGCTGCACTTTGTCCTGTCCGCATAGGCCGATAGATAGGACCGAATATGCTCTGTCTTCATATGAAGCACCGATGCCGGAACCATGCTGAAAAGCTTAAGAAGAACCGACTGATAATAATTCAGGGTCTTCACACTGCACCCTTCTACCCGTTTCGCCGCCAAGAATTTAGAAAGGAGACATTCATTCGTCTCCACCGGCTTAGGCAGCTTGGAGCTGTCAGCCACGATTTCCACATCATGCATGCAGTAATGCAGTGTATCCTTCAGCTTTTCCATCTGTACATTATCCAGGTACGGAAGCATCTGCTGCATAATGGTTTCAATGAATTCTTCTTTCATGGTATCCCGCCTTTTTTAGCTTAGAATAACAAAAAATCCACCGCCGACCAACTATCGGGGTGGATTTTTTTATGCATTTCAGCCAAAATAGGTCTGCATAAGGGACTTCTTTAGAATTTCCAGCTCATCCAGACTCTTTTGGACTGCCAATTTCGATTTGTCTAATTGGTGGACAAAGTCGGCAAACTGGTTTTGAAGACTAATTGGAGGTAAGGATACTTTATAATTTGCTAAAAATGACGCTGGAACCCTCCTTTGTCCGGCACTTCCCGTCATATTAATTTCTGCTGCTTGCCTAAATTGTGGGAAACTTGTCAATTCATATAACCAGCATGAATTCGATACCTGATCAATTGGTCTCAGAACGTGAAATTCTGTTGATCCAAAACCAATCCCATTTAGCAGTCCTTTAGCTATTCCTCCTTTGCCATTTTCCATGCATGGAGTAATTTTTGCAAATAAAACATCATTCTCAGAAAAATAGGTAAACCCTGACTTTACTGATTCGTATTGTTTGTGATTGCAAGTCACAATCTGACCGTCTTCTGAAACGTCTGACATAGAGACAAAAGATACCATCAAATCATTATCTACCAGGCGAATATCAGATGATTTTTTCGGATTAATTATGCAACATTCTCCAAGCCGTACTTTGGGTCTATCTGAATGTCCAAACATCTCTATAAACCGGGAGCGAATGATATCGTCAAAGTAGCGATATTGCCCTTTCTTCAAACTAATTAGTTCACTAATCTTCTGAAGTTGCTTTGCAATACGTATTTGTTCACTGTATACAGGAAATGGAATACTTATATCCTCTACAATACCTTTTGAAATTTCTTTAAATGTAGCTCCCCTGCCAAGCGAGTTCAAATAAGCGGTCTTGGATTTCAGAAAATAATATAAATAAAGATTATAAATGGACTCTGAGCAAATCAAATTTTTAAATCCCTGATTGCAATACATCTCACATCCTGCAATAGCAACCTTCCCAATGGGTGCACGTGAAGATAGTAACACCGTTCCTTTCGGAAATGACTTTAATCCCGTTGCCTTTATTGCTTCATCCGTAATATGACGTTCGGAATCGGTCACAATAAAACTATCTTCCGACAACTCTGCCGGCGTTATCCAGACATGAGTACCATTCCAATATCTTTTGTCTGTACTTTTAGGTGTAGTCCCTGATACAACAACGCAAACATTCTTTAGCTTTGTAGTATTCATGCTATGTTCATCTCCTGGTCTGAAAAGTTTCCTCGTGTAAACCGGGATTTGACAAGTTCATCCAAATAATTTAGCTGTTTCTTTTTCTGACAAATCAAATAGAATAGTAAGTCTAATATTTGAGCAATTCTTTTTTGTTCTTTTACAGGTGGACACGGTATTAAAATCGAATTAAGCTGTTTTGCCTTTAAATGTTTTACTGTGACAAAGGCAGTCTTATTCTCAATCTTCTTTAATGCACAAGGCAAGTAATAGAATAAATAATCAGCAACAATTGAACTATTTGGTTCAATTTTACAAACCCGTTGATTTAAATAAGCTGTATTTCCTTTCCATTTTGCGACATTAAACATGCCATCCATTCCAATTAAAATATCACCCTTTTTCACAATATATTCATCATTACAAGATTCTGTAGTAAATGTTTCCGTATGCCCACGAACGACATCCCGAATTCGTATTAAAGGGAACCCCTCTTTATCTGAAAACCGCTTAGAGTCAAAAGGATATCCATACTGAATATGACAAACTTCTGGTAGAGCTTTTTGTTCCATACTAATCCTCATCCTATTACTTCTTAAGTAATGCTTCTAATTCATCCAACCCCTGGTCGATTTCTTTTTCCAAGCTCCGCAGCTCTTTCAGAATCTCAGAGGTAGGCGGATACTTCACCGGCACATACTCGATTTCCTTATATTTGTTGATGGACAGATCATAGTCATTATCCACGATCTCCTGTTTCGGCACGAAGAAGCTCTGCTCTGTCCGCTTTCTTTCCGTTTCCTTATCCAAATGAAGGAATCTTTCAATAATATCGGGGATATCGTTTTCCTTCACCGGATTTCTTTTATCATCCAGGGAGAAGCCGTCTGCTTTCATATCGTAGAACCAGACCTTTTCCGTACCACCGGCGCCGGTTTTTGTAAAAACAAGGATAGCCGTAGAAACGCCAGCATAGGGCTTGAACACCCCTGATGGCATGGAAATGACAGCGCGAAGCTGATGATTTTCCACCAGTTCTTTGCGAATGGCTTTATGGGCCTTGCTGCTGCCGAAAAGGACCCCATCCGGCACTATGCAGGCGCAGCGTCCCCCTTTCTTCAGCATGCGAAGGAAGAGAGCCAGGAAAAGAAGCTCCGTTTTCTTTGTATTGGTGACCGCCTTCAAATCATCGTTGATGCTTTCCGCATTGATGGACCCTTTAAATGGAGGATTGGCCAGGCAGACCGTGAACGCATCCTTGATTTCATTCTGCTTGGACAGACTGTCCTTATACTCGATATCCGGGTGGGTGATGGAATGGAGCATAAGGTTCATGGCGGAAATACGAAGCATGGTATGGTCCATATCAAATCCCGTAAACATGGGCCCCTCAAAATGGTCCCACTGCTCCCTCGTCATCTGTTCCCCATAATGACCTCTCACGTATTCGGCGGAAGAAATAAGGAAACCCGCTGTGCCGCAGGCAGGATCGCAGATGGTGTCTTCCGGCGCAGGCTGAATCAATGCCACCATCATGTCGCGGATATGCTTAGGCGTCCGGAACTGTCCGTTTCTTCCGGAAGTCTGCAGCTTGCCCAGCATATATTCATACAGGTCACCCTGCATATCCTTATTTTCCAAATCATTGGTATACAAATCTTCCATACCCGTAATGATCTGCTCCAGCATCTGCGCCGTAGGAATAAGAAAGGCCGCATCTGCCATAAACTTAGAAAAGGCGGTATCCGGAGAATCCTCATCGCCGTTCCTGTCTGCAATGGGTATCATCTTCCCGCTGCCGTCAAAATCCGGAAGCTGCCCATACTTCATGCTTTTAATGGCAGGAAATACGAAAGTGCTGACGATATGGAAAATTTCATCGGCATCCTTATTTTTAAAATGGCTCCAGCGCATAGCCTGTCCCACAGGAGAGGAAGGAAATATATGAGGCACTTTCATTCCTGTCAGAACCCCCATCTTCTCATTTCTGATTTCCTTCACATCCAGGGAACGGATAAACATCAGATAAGTAAGCTGTTCGATAACCGTCAGGGGATTCGTAATCCCACCAGCTGCAATGTTAATCCAAATCTGGTCTACCTTATTTTTGACTGCGCCTGTAATCATATAAACCTCCATGAATCGATACTATTTCTTCTATTGTACAAGTTTCATAAAAAAATAGCTATCAAATATGCCAAATCAGCATATCGACAGCTCAAGTCTTTCCCACCACGCAAAAACAGAAAAGCCTATCAGGGGGAGTATCCAGGTAAGTTCAACCAATGAATCAGGCGTCTGCGCCTTGGCCCTCCCATTCGCATGGGTGCTGCTCAGATCTTGTCGTCAGAGAGAGGAAAGTCCTGCGATCGCTCTTCCTTATTGCTTTTCTGTTTTTTTGTATTGCATTGGCTTCTGCCTATCATCGGCCGATTGTAGAAGAAGAGAGGATTGAAAAGTGGAATTTCCTGATGATTCTTCATTCCCCTGCCCTTCTCCTTACCGCGGATGTGGAGGATGGCCGTTTGGAAATCGGATTCATCGTCTCATGAGGTCTTTTCATTCCTCTATTATTAATATCGCAAAAGATTCGATTTCTAGACCCCTTGAAAAAAAATTTTGAAAATTTATTTCTGTGTTCCTCAGTGCTTCCCTGGAAATGACAGAATCCTGATGGTGCTATCTGCACATCGAAGTAAAATTTTTAAGGAAGGTTGTGAAAAAGGGGTGCTTATGCAATATAAATGTATGGAGAAGGAAATCCGGAAACTCCATGGAAGGATTCTCTGTCCCATCTGTCATGTATATCGCGAATATTCCGGCCGGAATGCAGCTTTGACAGAAAGGACGCCATGAATCCCTGTACAGGCTCCTGATTTTCCTCCCCGATTTTCCCGGGAAAATCGGAACGAATTCTGCAGATTCGTAAAAAGCAAGACAATCAAATAAAAACACGGATACCATCCCTTGCAGCATGAGCCCGCATTCCCGGACGACAAGTTCAAGGCGGCTGCAGGACTTTCCTGTATGCTCAGCGTTGACGCCTGATTCTGAGAGGCCCGCAATACTGTCTGGCAGGGATTTGCATCCGTGTTTTTGTGCTGTCATCTTTCCATACGCAAAAAAGGTATGAAGAAATGATTGATATTTCTTCATACCTTTTTTCCACTGTAAAAACTCCTGATTCGTCCCATGCTGATGCGCGGTAGGGCTCAGGCGTTCTGTTTCGATGAATCGGCCAGGAGCAGCCGCCGAAGCGGAATATCTGTGTCGTCAGGGAAAAGCAGGTATAGCCATCGTTGCCACCAGGATTTCTAGCAGGTTTTTCCTCAGGAGTTTTTATGAAGTTTTCGGCGCGCCGGAGAGGTGAAATTCATGAAGGCGTCAGGTCCTTCCTCCCTGCTTCCATGGATTGTGCACCGCGGGGATTGGAAGGGCCTTCGCCAGGCCTTTTCGCCTCTCTGGTCATATAGTCCGGCAGAGCGGACATATGTATCAGGTATAAAAAAGGCACGGCTTCGCCGCAGGTTATGGCCGTCTGTCGGCGGCAGGTTGTATAGAAGGGTTATGAAGGAAAGGGTACAGAGAGTTGTGGTATCGCCGCCTTTGGCGGCGATGAGTATATAGCCTGCGTTACGGGATTTCCTTCCCGCCTCCCACTCGTCATTCTGAGCCTCAGGCGAAGAATCTTGGTACGTGCCGCTTATGAGACAAATGCTATTAAATACCAGTCGGCGGGAAGGCTGCCGATTGACAGTCAGCCCAAAATCTTTCGATGTTCCTCAGCCCTATCGCCCAGCTCCATTCCGGTGGGGCAAACAAAAGGAAGGTCTTTTATGGGCAGGCTAAGGGAGGGCTTTGCCCGACTTGGCAATCCTATGCAGGATTACCAGCTAGGGAAGCGCTGATTAAATCATTGTTTGCTTTTATTCTTGAATTTTTATGCAATGTGAGGAATGGGCTGACGCGAATAGCGAGCTATTTAAGGAAGCCCATGACGAAATAGTGCATAAAAATTCTTATAAAAGAAAACTCTATGAATTAATCAGTGCTTCCCTAAGGAAGGAGCCTGACAGTTCGACAGGTGCCGTAGTGCCTCCTTCATAAAAACAGACTCCGCGAATAAATCAGTGCTTTCTTAGCAGCTGGAAAAATTGATATAATATTTCCTGATAAGGAGACTTCATATGAAAAAAGATAAGAATAAAATAAAATCTCTTCCCCCCTTTACCGCCGCCCTTCTGGCAGAGGCGGGGAAAAAGCGCTGTGATTTTGACACCCCCGGCCACCACAGCGGAAGCTTTTTCAATCTCACCGATGAAGGAAAAATCTTCACCTCCGCTCTGGGAGAAGGCATGTTCAAAGCGGATATTTCCGATTCCTCTTCTGCCATCGGCGACCCTTCGTCCCACGAAGGGGTATCGGGAGAAGCGGAGCGCCTCGCCGCTTCAGTATGGGGAAGTGACGACTGCTTCTTTGTACTGGGCGGCACGTCCACATCCAACCGCATCTGCGCCAATGCCCTCCTTTCACCGGGAGACCTGGTCCTTTTTGACAGGAACAACCATAAATCCACCTGGCAGGGAGCACTGCTTGAAGCGGGAGCGCTGCCGGTATACCTTTCCTCCTGCCGCAATGACTGCGGCGTCATCGGTCCCATCCTTACCGCCTCTCTGGAAGAAACACACCTTCGGGAAAAAATCCGGGAAATCAGTCCCCGGCTCGCTGAAAAAAAGCGTCCCTTCCGTCTGGCCTGCCTGCAGATATGCACCTACGACGGCCTTTTTTACAACATCCGGAAAATTTTGGAAAAGATCGGCCCTCTCTGTGAATACATTCTTTTCGACGACGCCTGGGGCGGCTACGAAAATTTCATTTCCCTCCTGAAAGACGCCGCCGTCCTCCGCTTTCCCCTTTCTGAAGAATCACCGGGCATCCTCATCACCCAGTCCGTGCATAAACAGCTCTCCGGATTCTCCATGACCTCCCAGATTCACAAGAAGGACAGCCATATCAGGGAAAAATCCTATTACCTTCCCCATGATGTGATACAGGACACCTTTCTCATGCATATTTCCACATCTCCCTACTACCCCCTTCTGGCAGGGCTGGAAATGAATGCATTTATGCATAAAGAAAAGGGCGCCATCCTTTGGAAGAAAGCCTTTCGTTCTGCCACCCGCTTCAAAAAAGCTCTTTTAAAGGATACCACCCTCTTCAGGCCCTTTCTCCCTCCTCTGGTGCACGGCAGGAAATGGGAAGAAGAAAAAACGCGGACCCTCATGGAAGATGATGCCTTCTTCACCCTTGGTCCAGATGAAACCTGGCATGGCTTTGACGGCCCTGCGGCAGACTTATGCCTCCTGGATCCCTGCAAAATCCTGCTCACCACCGGCACCTTTTCTGAAAGCAGGAAGCACTCCATCCCGGCCCCCCTTCTTTCCGCCTACCTGGAAAGTAAAGGCATCACCCCGGAAAAGTCCGATTTCTATACCCTTCTCTTTCTGGCAGAACCGGGAGATACCAAAAAGAAATACAAGTACCTCATGCACTGGCTCAAGCAGTTTGAAAAAGCCTATTTCCAGAATTGCCCCATGGAGCGATTCATGCCCTCTGTCAAAGCCCTGCCCGGCGAAGGGCTTCAGGATTACTGCCGCCGTTTTCATGATTTCCTTCTCTCTCACCATGCCGGAGAGCTGCAGCAGCACCTCTTCCGGGAGGAGGATTTCCCGCCCCGTCCCCTTTCCCCCAAAAGAGCCCACGAGAATTTCATCAGGGGAAACAGGAAAAAAATCCCCCTGAAAGATGCCAAAGGCCATATTTCACTGGAAAATATCCTTCCCTACCCGCCGGGCATCTGTGCCCTTGCCGCCGGTGAAGAGTGGACGGAAAATGTACTGTCCTACTTCCTTTTTTTGGAAGAATACGGAAAGGAATTTCCCGATTTCGCACCGGAAATCCCGGGCATCCATCATGATGAAAAGGGCGAGCCCTCTGTCTGGGTTTCTTATCCTGAGTAAAAATATATTCTTCCCCTTGACAAACAGCATCAAAGGATATAATCTTCTAATCAAGAAACCGTTGATGCGGAGATCAAAGCAGGAAATGCGCCCAAAGAGAGTCCTACCTGGTGAGAATGGATGGAAAGGCAGCCTGCCAAATGGACCGCTGAGGGTGCGGCGAAATGACTGACAGAGTATACCGCAACGCAGGGCAGGCGTTAGCATGCCGGAGATATGATAGTATCTTGCAAAGAGCACGACATCGTGAAACAAGGTGGCACCGCGGAATTTATTCCGTCCTTGGCAGAGTTTTTTCTGCCGGGGACGGATTTTTTGTATTCCGGCAGGTACAGGAAGATCCCTTCGAGGGATTCCTGCTTCCATAAGGAGGTCATTATGTATCCAACATTAGAAGAAGTCAAAGCAATCCATGCATCCGGTGATTACCGAAGGATTCCTGTCTGCCGAGAAATCATGGCAGACCGCTTCACCACCATTGAAGTCATGCGGACACTCCGCGCTGCCAGCCATCACTGCTTTATGCTGGAAAGTGCGGAAAATAACCAGCCTTGGAGCCGCTACTCCTTTCTGGGCTACGATCCCACCCTGGAAATCACCTGCCTGAATGGTCATCTCACCATCACTAAAGGGGTCGACGGGGAACATCCGGAAATCATCAAAAAGGAAGTTACCCATCCCGGTGAGGAAATCCGCCGGATCCTTGCTCAGTATAAAAGCCCGAAGCTTCCTGACCTTCCCCCTTTTACAGGAGGACTGGTAGGCTATTTTTCCTACGACTACATCAAATACGCAGAACCCACGCTTCATCTGTCCCATGTAGACAATGGAGACTTCAATGATGCCGACCTCATGCTCTTCGACAAGCTCATTATCTTCGATGCTTACAAGCAGAAAATCATTCTGGTCACCGGCGTTGCCACGGACGACATTTCCTCTTCCTACAGGGAGGCGGAAAAAGTACTGGATGATATGGAAAATCTGCTGAAAAGCGGTGCCAGAGCGGCCTCTAAGCCCCTCCAGCTGGAAGAAGACCTCACTCCCGCCCATTCCCTGGAAGAATACCGCGCCATGGTGGAAAATGCCAAACACCATATTTACGAAGGCGACATTTTCCAGGTAGTCCTTTCCAATCCTTTGACCGCCAGAGCCAGAGGCTCCCTGTTTGATGTATACCGCCTGCTCCGCATGGAAAACCCCTCTCCCTATATGTTCTATTTCACCAGTGACCAGGTGGAAATCGCCGGTTCCTCACCGGAAACCCTGGGTAAACAGGAAAACGGCATCCTCCACACTTACCCCCTGGCAGGCACAAGGCCGAGAGGCAGAACCGAAGCAGAAGACCAGGCCCTGGAGAAAGAACTGCTTTCCAATGAAAAAGAGCTGGCCGAGCATAATATGCTGGTAGACCTGGGGCGTAACGACCTGGGGAAAGTCAGCCGCATCGGCTCCGTGAAAGTGGAGAAATATCTGAACATCCTCCACTTCTCCCATGTCATGCACATCGGTTCCACCGTGGAAGGTACCATTGCTCCCGGCAAGGACGCCGTAGACGTCATCGACGCCGTCCTGCCTGCAGGCACCCTCTCCGGCGCCCCCAAACTTCGAGCCTGTGAAATCATTGAGGAAGAAGAATCAAGAAAACGGGGCATCTACGGCGGCGCCATAGGATACCTTGATTTTTCCGGAAATATGGACACCTGTATCGGCATCCGACTGGCCTACAAGAAAAACGGAGTTCTCTGTGTCCAATCCGGCGCCGGCATTGTAGCCGACAGCGTGCCAGAAAAGGAATATCAGGAATGTCTCAATAAAGCCAAAGCCGTAGTCAACGCCATTCACCTGGCAGAAGGAGGACTGGACAAATGATTATTCTGATTGATAACTATGACAGCTTTTCCTATAACCTCTATCAGCTGGCAGGAAGCCTCTATCCGGACATCAAAGTCATCCGGAACGATGCATTGAGCCTTCCGGAGCTGGAGGAAATGAACCCTAAGGCCCTCCTTATCTCCCCCGGTCCCGGCCGTCCGGAAGACGCAGGCATCTGCGTGGATGCCATCCGTTTCTTCGGCCCCCGCATTCCCATTCTAGGCGTATGCCTGGGCCACCAGGCCATCTGCCAGTGCTATGGCGCCACCGTATCCTACGCCAAAGAACTGGTCCATGGAAAAGCCTATGACGTGGAAGTCGATACCGAGAGTCCCCTCTTTAGAGGCATGAAATCGCCTATCAAAGCAGCCCGCTACCACTCCCTTGCCGCCGTGGAATCCACCATGCCTTCCTGCCTGAAAATCACCGCCCGCACCAGAGACGGGGAAATCATGGCCGTGGAACACAGGGACTATCCCACCTACGGCCTCCAGTTTCATCCCGAATCCATTATGACCCCGGAAGGCGGGAAAATTCTGGAAAACTTCTTCACCATGGCGGAAAGAAGGGGAAAATAGGTTCAGGGTTCAGAGGGTGGTGGATTGCCCTGCGGGCAATGCTTATGAAATCTGCGTTACGGGATTTGGTTTTGTGTCACCAGTGCTGCAGGACGAAGAGCCAGAGCCCCCTTCCCTAGGAAGCGGGTGGCGCCAGCCACCAAAGAGGGGCATTTCCTCGCGCCGCAGGCGCGGTTATATGGTTTTCCCTCGCCTGTAAGGGCGGTTGTATGGTTTTTACCAGCTCACTAGCCCACCAGCTCACTAGTCCACTAAAGCTGTTTTATCCATACTGGCGACTTCAATAAATTAAAAGGCGCCCCACTCCCGACCGCGATCCCGACCGCGCCATAGGCGCCCCCATTCCCTACTCTCAAAAATATATTGACATCACTCCATGAATCCCTTATAATATAAAAGCTGTTCATATTCGATCAGCATAATTTTTAGAGAGGTGATTTACACAATGGCAACAAACAGAAATCTCCGTTTTAAGACAAGCAGACGTTTCGGCGTAAATATTTACGGCCATCCGAAAGCGTTAAAACGGCAGGTCGCTGACGCTCGTCAGAAGAAACAGTCTGAATACGGCGTACAGCTGTCCGAAAAACAGAAGGTTAAAGCGATGTACAACCTGCTTGAAAAGCAGTTCTACCGCTATTATGATAAAGCAAGGAGAATGTCCGGCGTCGTAGGCGAAAACCTGCTGTTCCTGCTGGAAACCAGACTGGACAACCTTGTATACCGTGCAGGCTTTGCACGTTCCATCCGTCAGGCTCGTCAGATGGTTACCCACGGACTCATCGTGGTTGACGGCAAGAGAGTAGACATTCCTTCCTACCCCGTTCGTCCGGGACAGGTTATTTCCCTGAAGGAATCCTACAGAACCAATGAAATGTTCAAACAGTCCTTCCAGGAACTGAAGACCTTCGATCTTCCATACATCGAAAAGTCCTTCGACAACTGGACTGCAACCCTCACCCGTTTCCCCCAGAGAGACGAACTCCCCTACAAGGACGAAGTCAACGAAACCAACATCGTCGAACTGTACTCCAAGTAATTCGTTTTTCAGCGGACTATGGACATACAAAAGAGGAAATGCTTTTCGCGAAGCATTTCCTCTTTTTTCATGCCTTTTTCCCAAAGGCCCCTCCCCCAACGCAAAAATCCCACCGGATAACCGATGGGATTTTTTTATTACTGTTTGAACTTGTCTATGATTTTATCAAGGAAGGAGCTCTTTCCTTTATACTGGGAGCAGTCTTCTCCCATTTCATTGGCAAAGTGAAGGAGTGCGTTCTTCTGGTCTTCGTTCAGCCGCTTAGGCACCGTCACATGGACTTCCACATAGAGGTTCCCTTTGCGGGAGGACTGCAGATGAGGCATGCCTTCGCCGGAGATGCGGAACCGGGTGCCTGTCTGGGTACCGGCTGGAACCTTGAGTTCCACTTCTTTGTCCAGGGTCTTCACCTTGATGGTGGAGCCAAGGGCTGCTACGGGATAGGAAATATTGACGGTCTTGTAAAGGTCGTCGCCTTCCCTTTCAAAGTCCGGATCGTCTTCCACGTAAATGTAGACATAGAGGTCTCCTTTCGGACCGCCTCTCCTGCCGGGCTCTCCTTCGCCGGCCACCCTCATGCGGACGCCGCTGTCGGCACCGGCAGGGATATTAACTTCAATGGTCTTGGACGCTCTGACAGTACCACTGCCATGGCATTCCTTGCACTTGTTTTTGATAATCTTCCCTGTGCCGCCGCACTGCTGACAGGTGACGATATTCACCATCTGTCCAAAGGGGCCGTTTCTTACGATACGCTGCTGGCCTGTGCCGTGGCAGGCAGGGCAGGTATCTACGGTGGAGCCCGGTTCTGCGCCGCTGCCGTGGCAGTGGCTGCAGGTATCGTTCTTGGTGACGGAGAATTTCTTCTTCACACCGGTAAAGGCTTCCCGAAGGGTAATGGTCATATCGTAGCGGAGGTCTGCCCCCTGCTCGGGGCCATTGTTTCTCCGACGGCTGCCGCCGGTGAACATGTCGAAAATGTCACCCATATCGAAGCCGCCGAAGTCGAAGCCCTGGCCGTTGAATCCGCCCTGGCCGAATCCGCCGAAGCCTCCGGCGCCGGCGCCGCCACGGGAGGCCTGCTGAAAGGCATCGTGGCCGAGCTGATCATACTGGGCTCTCTTGTCGGCATCGGAAAGCACATGGTAGGCTTCATTGACCTCCTTGAATTTTTCCTCTGCCGCCTTGGGATTGTCCTTGTTCAGATCCGGATGGTATTTGCGGGCAAGTCTTCTGTATGCTTTTTTGATTTCATCATCGGTGGCGTTTTTGCTTACGCCAAGGATGTCATAATAATCCTTGCTGTCTGCCATAAAGAAATCACACTATTCCTTATTTCTTATCGTCGTCATTGACAACTTTATAGTCCGCGTCTACTACATTGTCCTTGTCTTTTTTAGCTCCGGCCTGGGGTCCCTGCTGGGCGCCGGCATTCTGGGCCTGCTGCTGTGCCTGCTGAGCCTGCTGTGCCTGCTGGTACAGTTTTTCAGTCAGTTCATGGAGCGGCTTTGTGAGCGCTTCTGCATCGGCTTTGATCTTTTCGGTGTCGTCGCCTTTCAGGGTTTCTTTCAGTTTCGCAATGGCATCATTGACTTCTTTCACTTTGCCCTGGTCTGCTTTGTCTCCCAGTTCCTTCACTGTCTTTTCAGCCTGGTAAATGAGCGCTTCTGCATTATTCTTGGCCGTAATGGCTTCTTTCCGTTTCTTATCTTCTGCTTCATGGGCTTTGGCATCATCCTGCATTCTCTTGATTTCTTCATCAGAGAGGCCGGAGGAAGAGGTAATATCAATCTTCTGTTCCTTGCCGGTGCCCAGATCCTTAGCGGAAACATGAACAATGCCGTTGGCATCGATATCGAAGGTGACCTGAATCTGAGGAACTCCCCGCGGAGCCGGCGGAATATCGCTCAGTTCGAAGCGGCCCAGTGTCTTGTTATCAGCAGCCATGGGACGTTCACCCTGGAGGACATGGATATCAACGGAAGGCTGGTTATCGACAGCGGTGGAGAATACCTGGGTCTTGGATGTAGGAATGGTGGTATTTCTCTTAATCATAGTGGTGAATACACCGCCCAGGGTTTCAATGCCCAGGGACAGCGGAGTTACATCGAGAAGCAGTACATCTTTGACTTCGCCTTTGAGAACACCGGCCTGAATAGCAGCACCGACTGCTACGGATTCATCGGGGTTTACACCCTTGGATGGTTCTTTATGGAATTTGTTGCGGATCAGTGTCTGTACGGCCGGAATACGGGAAGAACCGCCTACCAGAAGGATCTTATCAATGTCGTCAATGGTGAGGTTGGCATCCTTCATGGCTCTTTCCATAGGTTCTACCGTAGCCTGTACCAGATCTTCCGTAATCTGGTCGAATACGGCACGGGTCAGAGTAGCATCGAAGTGAACCGGCTGTCCGTTGGAATCAATGGTAATGAAGGGCAGGTTGATGTCGGTGGACATGACAGAGGACAGTTCAATCTTTGCTTTTTCAGCAGCTTCTTTCAGTCTCTGGTTAGTCATGGGATCCCGTTTCAGTTCAAAGCCGTTCTGGTTCTTGAAGGTATCTGCAATCCAGTCCATCACGCGGGCATCGAAATCATCGCCGCCCAGATGGCCGTTGCCGCTGGAAGCTTCTACTTCAAATACGCCGTCTGCCAGATCAAGGATGGACACATCGAAGGTACCGCCGCCCAGGTCGTAAACCAGGAAGCGATGTTCCTTGCCGTCTTTAATCTTATCAAGGCCGTAAGCCAGGGCAGATGCGGTCGGTTCGTTGATGATGCGCAGAACCTTGAGGCCTGCAATGGCGCCGGCATCCTTGGTAGCCTGGCGCTGGCTGTCGGTGAAGTATGCCGGGCAGGTAATAACAGCTTCTGTGACTTTTTCGCCCAGATATGCTTCTGCATCCACTTTCAGCTTCTGCAGAATCATAGCGGAAATTTCCTGCGGTGTATAGGATTTGCCGTCAATGGTGACTTTGTAGTCGCTGCCCATGTGACGTTTAATGGAAACTACGGTGCGGTCCGGGTTGGACACAGCCTGTCTTTTGGCCAGCTGGCCTACCAGGCGTTCCCCGTTCTTGGAGAAACCTACCACAGAAGGAGTCAGACGAGAACCTTCAGCGTTAGGAATAACGACAGGCTCGCCGCCTTCCATCACTGCAACAACGGAGTTTGTCGTACCTAAATCAATACCAATTACTTTTGACATTTAAAATGTCTCCTTTCATGCATGTATTTCTAATGGAAAACAGGAAATTCTATGTGACTGCCAATGTCAGCTGTTTTTCACAACCTGTACCTTGGCAGGCCTTAAAACGGTATCTTTATAAAGATAGCCCTTCTGGAAAACCAGGGCAATGGTTTCATCATCCATTTCATCGGATGCAACCATCATAACGGCCTCATGGAAATGGGGATCAAAAGGTTTTCCTTTGGCTTCAATTTCCTTGACGCCAAAGTCATTCATAATTTTGACCATCTGTTTCTGGAGAAGTTCAAATCCCTTCAGATAGGCCTCCCCGGAACCATCTTTTTTCATATGGGAAAGGGCCAGTTCAAAGTTGTCCAGTACCGGAAGGAAGGATTTCAGCGTTTCCGCCTTGTAGGTGTCTGCCGCTTTGGCTTCGTTGTCTTTCGTGCGGCGGCGGAAATTGTCGAAATCCGCCTGCAGCCGTACGTACTGGGACAGGGCGGTCTGCAGCTTGACTTCCTCAGACTTTGCCTTGTCTTCCGCTTCCCTTGCCTTTTTCTGGGCATCGGCGGCCTGTTTTGTGAGGAAAATCACCTGCTGCTCCAGTTCTTTGGCCGTAGGCTTTTTAGCCTTTTCCGCGTCTTTTCTGTCTGCGCTCTTTTCAGATTTTGGTTCTTCCGCATTCACTTTCACTTTGACTTCTTCATTTTTCATACGGGAGCCTCCTTGTCTCATTCTTTATTCTTCAAAAGCTGATCCAGTCTATCCTGCATAAACCGCATCATACCGATAATCTTGCTGTACTGCATCCGGGTAGGTCCCAGCACTGCCACCGATCCGATGACCCTGCCGCCCGAGGAAAACTGGGCTCTCACAATGGACAGGTCCGAAAGGGATTTCATGGGGTTCTCCGTGCCGATATGGACCGCAATGGGCTGGTCTGAACTGGAGAGAAGCATGCTTTCCAGCATGTCCCGCTGTTCCAAAAGGTTCAGGATATCCTGCATTTTCTCCACATTCTTGAATTCCGGCTGCTCAATCAGCTGGGATGCACCGCCGGAATAGACTTCCTGCTGCGGGGTCAATACCCGCTGCAGGGTTTTGAACACATTCACATAGGGGCTGAGATTCTTTTCTATATCTTTCTGGAAGGTAAGGATTTCTTTCTCATCCATGCTGTCAATGTCACGGCCGTGGAGGAAATGGTTCATCCTGTCTGCCAGCAGCTGCATTTCATCAAAGGTACTTCCCTTTGGGATTTCCACCACTGCATTGGACACATCTCCCCGGTCTGTAACGACCAGTAGAATGGCTCTTTCTCCATCCAGGGGAAGGAATCGGATATAGTTGAATTTCTTCTTGATTCCCGCTGACGTTGCCACAGACAGGTTATGGGTGAGCGATGATACCGCCTTTGCCATGTTGCGGAAAATCTCATCCACCTTGGTCACATGATCCAGGAGCATGCTGTCAATCATGGATTTTTCTTCACTGGAAACGGGAGCCGGCTGCATGAGCCAGTCCACGTAAAAACGATATCCCTTGATGGAAGGGATACGTCCTGCCGAAGTATGGGGCTGTTCCAGATATCCTTCATCCTCCAGGTCCTGCATTTCATTGCGGATGGTGGCGCTGCTGACGCCCAGATTGTACTTCTTCGCAATGGTCCTGGAGCCTACCGGTTCAGCGGTATCCGCATAATCCTGTACAACGGCCCACAGTACTTTTCTTTTTCTTTCATTCAGTTCATTGGCCCCAACGTGGGGTTCATTCTTGTTTGTTCTGCGTGCTGCCATCATTATCACCTTGTTATTAGCACTCATTGGTCTCGAGTGCTAACTTACGTTATTAGAATATCATTCATGCCCCTCCCTGTCAAGACTTTCTCCCTTTCTTTTCCATTTTTCCATGTAAAAAAGCACCTCCCGAAGGAAGTGCTTTTTAGTGAGCTGGTGGACTAGTGAACTAGTGAGCTAGTAGACTAGTGGACTAGTGAACCAGTCGAAGTCAATGTTAGCGGGAACCAAGATTCTTTGCTTCGCTCAGAATGACGATGGGGCGGTAAGGTTAGCACATAACACAGTCTGATGTCTGACCTCTACCATCCACCTCTCCTTATCCCACATATCCGAGCCAGTGCCAGTAAGTGGCAGAGAATACAAGAATCATGGCATAAGCCAGCACGGTGAAAGGAATTCCGGTAATGAGGAAATCCTTGGATGTAATGTATCCAGTGCTGTAGGCGATCATATTCTGCGGGGCATTCACCGGCAGGATGTAGCCGAAGCAGATGGTATACTGAAGAATCATGGTCATGCCCAGCACATCAATGCCCGGCGTCTTCACGCTCTGAAGAACCGCAATGACAATCGGAATCATGGCCGATGCCAGCCCTGTGGCACTGGCAAAGCCCAGATGGATAATGGTGAGGAAGAAGGCCAGCACCGCAATGACCACAAGAGGAGACATGGTTTCCATGCCGAAGAGGGCCACGAAATGATTGGCCAGCCAGATGGCAGCCCCCGATTTCAGAAGAGCCGTGCCCAGACTGATGCCTACGCCGAAAAGGGTGACAGTGCCCCAGTTGATATGGGGGACTGCCTGTTTCCAGGTCATAAATCCCACTTTTGGAAGCATCATGAGCATAATACCGGTAATGGTGACGGTGGTAGTATCAAAGGGATGAAGTTTCTTCTCCGTTACCCAGAAGAAAAGGAGCAGCACCGAAATCAGAAGCAGTTTCTTTTCATCCCGGGAAACAGGCCCCAGGTCCTTCAGCATTTTTTCCAATGCTTCCCTGCCGCCGGGCATTTCTTTCACTTCCGGAGGCATAACATGAATAAGGAGGAAATAAAGCACCACCGACATAATGGCTGCATAGGGAGCAGCGGCGATAAACCATTCCAGCCAGCTGATATCCTTGCCCAGTACCTGCTGGATAAATCCGATGGCCACCATGTTCTGGGCAGCTGCGGTCTTGATACCGATATTCCAGAGGGAATCGGCCTGGGCCACTGCCATCATGAGCACAGCAGCAAAGGTGGAGCCCTTCTCTAGCCCAAAGGCCCGGATAATGCCTACCACGATAGGCACCATGCAGGATACACGGGCCGTAGTAGAGGGAACGAAGAAGGAAAGCAGGAATCCCACGAAAATGACGCCAATCACCAGATGGCTGGATTTCACGCCGATATGGGACATAACCACCAGGGCGATACGCTTATCCAGACCCGTAATCATCATGCCTGCCGACAGGAACATGGCACCTGCCACCAGAGCCCAGGCTGAAGTGGAGAATCCGGAAAGCCCCATCTGCAGGGCTTTCCCGGTGCCAAGAAGAGTCTCCGGTTTGGCGGGATTAGGCGCCATGCCCAGAGAAAATGCCATAAACACCACAATAACAAACGCACTGACCGGATAGGAAACTCCTTCGGTCATCCAGATAATGACTGCAAACACAAGGATACCGATGAGCCGGTGTCCCTGGGTAGGCAGATCCACAGGAGTCGGGAAGAGGTACACCAGTGCCATGGCAGCCAATGCCAGGAACAGGCCATATTTCTTTCCAAATCCTTCTGACTGATTCATAAGCCACCCCCAAATATAAAAAATGAAGCACCATTCATGCGGAAACAACGGGTATCGTCTCCATTCATGAAAGAGGCACTTCCCCTAAGCAAAAAAGCTCCTGTTATCCCCTGGGGGGGGAAAACAAGAGCTTCGTTGCACTTTATGAATATATTTCAGTATATCCATGAAAGGTTGACTTGTCAATGGGAAACAAAAAAGCCCCCGCCTGAGCGGGGACCTTTGACGGTCATCAGTCAGCGCTGAAAGGAAGCAGAGCAATAGCTCTTGCTCTCTTAATAGCGAGATTGATTTTGCGCTGATGCTTTGCGCATGTTCCGGTTACACGACGGGGCAGAATCTTGCCTCTTTCGGAAACGAAACGACGCAGTGCAGCAACGTTCTTATAATCAATGGTGTCTACGTGATCTACGCAGCACTGGCAGACCTTTCTTCTCGGTCTTCTTACTCTATCTCTTCTAATCATGCTTTTCTATATCCTCCAAAATCAATGCATATCAGAACGGAATATCTTCATCTTTGGACGACGTACCGAACTGTCCAAAATTTCCTCCCGGCTGGCCTCCCTGTCCGGCTGGATTGTTGTTATAACCGCCATTTCCGCCGTTATAACCGTTTCCACCGAAACCGCCATTATTTCCACCGAAGCCGCCGCCAAAGGAACCTCCCTGCTGCGGACCGTAGGAAGAATTGCGCGGAGTGCCGATTGGAATGGCAATGGTATTGGCCACAACTTCTGTTACATATCTCTTTGTGCCATCCTGAGCATCATAGGAACGACTGGAAATCCGTCCTTCCACAAATACACGGGTGCCTTTTTTCAGCTGATTTCCAACAGCTTCTGCCAGGGGACCCCAGGCAACAACATTAATCCAGTCTGTAAGCTCCCGCTGTTCACCCTGGGGGGTTGTATAGGTACGGCTTACTGCTACAGAAAACGATGCTACGGAACGGCCGGTCTTCGTTGCACGAATCACCGGATCCCGTCCAAGATTTCCCAAGATTTGAACTGAATTCATTGTGCTACCTCTTAGTCATCCTGTTTTACAATGATATGACGGATAATTTCTTCATGAATCTTGATAACGCGGTCAAGTTCTTTAATCTGCGCCGGGTCAGCCTGGAAATCAACTACTACGTAGTATCCTTCACTCTGATGCTTGACTTCGTACGCAAGATGACGTTTGCCCCATTCATCAGTATTGTCAATGGTACCACCGATTCTGGTAATGGTGTCCTGTACCAGTTTGACAGCAGCCTTGATAACTTCATCATTAGCTGCATTCACAATGAACATAACTTCATACTTTTTCACGAAATTCGCCTCCTTTTCGGACCTATGTCCCGCACTCGCTGCGGGCCAGGAAGTTACTTGTAAAATAACAAGCTTATTTATTATACAAGAGCGGATGGGAAAAAGCAAATGTTTTTTGAAAGTTTTCTGTCCGGCTTGACACGGCTTGACGCTTTGGTGTTTCTTACCGACAGGAAACTATTGGCGAAAAGTTTCCTATTCGGCGTGACACCAAGGCTATCCTTACCAACAGGAAACTGCTTGCGAAAGGTTTCCCATCCGGCATGACACGAATGCAACTCATACCGACAGGATACTATTTCTTCTTCTTGCTTACCATGAAGCCCGTAGCCTGCTGGTTGGCCATGATGACCACATCACTGATCTGCACCCGTTTGGGCTGGTCTGCTACGAAGGCAATGATATTGGCAATATCTTCTGCCTGCAGCGCATCTACGCCTTCATATACCCGGGCTGCTCTTTCCTTATCGCCATGGAAACGGACTTCGCTGAAAGGAGTCTCCACAATGCCCGGCTGGATGGTGGTCACTTTGATATCACTGTCTATGACATCGATGCGGACACCATCGCTGAATGTTTTCACCGCTGCCTTGGTAGCGCAGTATACCGCTGCCCCTGCATAGGCATAGAGGCCGGCTGTGGAGCCCAGGTTGATAATATGGCCCTCATTCTTTTCCAGCATGGCTGGAAGGAAGGCATGGGTCATCAGAAAGAGACCTTTGATATTGGTATCAATCATCTGGAGAATATCTTCTTCCTTTGTCTCCCCGTAAGGTTCCAGTCCCCTGGCCAAGCCGGCATCATTCAGAAGAATGCGGGGCGCACCCAGTTCTGCAAGGCAGCGGGAAGCCACCTCACGGATGGCATCGGCATCCCTCACATCCAGCTCAAAGCAGGCAACCGGCACAGCCATGGCCCCCTCGATTTCTTTTTTTACCTCTTCCAGCTTTTCTTTATTTCTGGCAGCCAGAGCCAGTCCATACCCCTTGGCTGCCAGCGCTTTGGCACCGGCAAGGCCGATACCACTGGTAGCGCCTGTAATGAATGCGTAGGAACTCATGATAATCCTCCTTCTATTTCTGCTATAATAATAGGAACCGACGGGAAATTCCCCGGTCTTATACATTCATTATACTGGTTCCATTTCCATTTTCATAATAAATAAAGGAGTTTCTATGAAATCCATTATTCTGGCCGCCCTTATGATAACGGCTGCCCTTTCCGCCGGCGGATGCGGTTCTTCAAAGGCTCCCTCCCCCTCTCCGGCTGCTGCTTCTTCTGCTGCTGTCCCTTCTGTCCACCAGATTAACGAGGAATCGGAACAGATTTACCGGAAAGCAGTTACTGCCTACGGAAAAGGAGATCATCTCCATGCCCTGGAACTTGCCAATCAGGCTCTGGAGAAAGACGGCGAAAATTACAAAGCCCTTTCTCTGAAAGGCATTATCCAGGCCTTTGATATATCACCGGAAGAAGGCATTGGGACCATCCAAAAATCCCTCTCCATCAACCCGGACTACGTACAGGCTTATTTCGATATGGCCATGGCCCAGAAACTGGGGAAACACTACGATGAATCCATCCGCTTCTTCCAGAAGGTGCTGGATAAGGATCCCCATAACACCTGGTCCTACTACGGCATTGCCACCAACTACGCTGATAAAAGGGACAAGGCAAAGGCTTTGGAATATCTGAAAAAAGCAGTTGATCTGGACCCGAAAAACGTAAAGCCCCAGGCTGCCGCCCAGGACCACTTCCAGTGGCTCCATGGCGATGCCGATTTCCAGAAACTTGTAAAATAAAGGAGTTCTCATGAAATACGCTTTTATCCTGTCCATCGTATCCCTGGTCCTCTACCATGACAATGTCCTGTCTGCCGCCGGAGCTGCCGGGTACCTTTCAGCCATTTTCTTCCTGGTCACGTACCGGGAAAAGCCCGCCATGCTGGCCATTGCCTGCATAGCGGCTGCCATCATTACCATCATGTACTTTTCCTGGGACTTCTCCCTTGCAGGTTACATGCACATAGGCATTGCCTGGTCCATGACCATTACCGCTTTTACCGCCATCCTTACTCTGGTAAGCCTTGTATACAAGATAAAGAATCGCTGATTCATGATACAAAAAAGCATCATTGATGAGAACATCAACGATGCTTTTTATATCGCCTGTCAATCCGCGTTTTTAGAGGATTTAAATTTCAGGAAAAATCCCATAATAATGAGCATGCATACCAGACCTGTCAAATCTCCGAGAATGCCGTTTCCTGTAATGCCATCCAC